>ENA-OPWH01000086-OPWH01000086.1-human-gut-metagenome-genome-assembly--contig:-NODE-86-length-83968-cov-3.735977_pt1 | contig 83968 bp, 86 predicted proteins | sample MGYA00241506_ERZ502004 | MGnify/ENA primary metagenome ERZ502004 (study PRJEB25962, sample SAMEA2043049) | human gut metagenome | biome: human gut; feature: human-associated habitat; material: faeces... | reverse complement strand
TGAAATTATGGCGGCATTGTGTTTAGCCGATGATTTAATGGACTTAAAACAACGTTTTGGAAAGATGTTGGTTGCGTATACCTATGATGGTCAACCTGTTACGATTCACGATTTAGGTATTGAAGGCGCTATGGCTATGGTTATGAAAGATGCTATCTTGCCAAATGTGGTACAGACTTTAGAACATAATCCGGTATTAATTCATGGTGGCCCTTTTGCGAATATTGCCCATGGATGTAACTCAGTAATCGCAACAAAAGCCTGCATGAAATTAGCTGATTATACGATTACCGAAGCTGGTTTTGGGGCGGATTTAGGTGCTGAAAAATTCTTGGATATTAAATGCCGATTTGCGGGTTTGCAGCCAAATGCGGTTGTGATTGTAGCTACAATTCGGGCTTTAAAACAACATGGTGGTATTGCCTTAGAAGATTTACAAGAAGAAAATGTAGATGCACTTTTGGCTGGTTGTGCAAATTTAGCGAAACATATTGATACGATTCAACAATTTGGTCTTCCTTACGTTGTTGCGATCAACCAGTTTGCGACGGATACCGATGCGGAAATTGAAGCCTTAGAAAACTGGTGTAAAGAGAATGGTCATCCAATGTCCTTATCTCAAGTTTGGGCAAAAGGTGGCGAAGGAGCCCTGGATTTAGCCCAAAAGGTTATCGATTTATGTGAACAAGAAAATACCTATGCACCATTGTATGATGTGAATTTATCGATTGAAGAAAAAATTGATATTATTGCTAAAAAAGTATATGGCGCTGATGGAGTTACTTTTACCGATGAAGCGAAGGAACAGATTGAAACCTTTAAGCGTTTTGGTTGGGATAAAATGCCAATTTGTATGGCAAAAACCCAAATGTCTTTAAGTGATGATGCGAAGTTAATGGGACGTCCAGAAGGATTTACGATTACGGTTCGTGAATTACGTCCAAGTTTAGGGGCAGGATTCATTGTAGCCTTAACGGGAAAGGTCTTAACAATGCCTGGTTTACCAAAACATCCATCGGCTTTAGATATGGATATTGACGAAAATGGAAAAATAACTGGATTATTTTAAGAAAATGCCTCACAATAGTGGGGCAGACTTGCAGGAGTGGCGGAACGGCAGACGCGCTGTCTTCAGGCGGCAGTATCTTATGATGTGAGGGTTCAAATCCCTTCTCCTGCACCATAAATAGTAAAAAACCTTGTCTAAGACAAGGTTCTTTTTAATTGGTGAAGGAATTGATTAATTGACTGACAAAGGATTTTAATTGATCAAACCAGCCGTTGGCCTTTGCCTTATCCACTAAACCACCAAGTTGGCCTTTTAATTTATTTAATTGATTAAGGACTTCTTGTGAATCAACGGCACCACTATTTTGATAACGACTCGCAAAATCAATGAGTTTATTGATATCGTCTTGTGAAATAAGGTCGCTTAAATTGTATTTCTTTAAAGCATCGTTGACGATTTGTTCGACTTGTTCAGCCGTTGCAGCATTTCCTTGATTTTGTTTGATTTCGGCTAATTGTTGTTTGATGTCAATGATTGCCTGATCTAACTTGCTGGAATCAAAATCGGAGTTCGAAGCATTGTTTTGGGCAATTTCATTGGTTGTTTCTAGTTCTTCTTGGGCAACCTGCGTACGTTGAGTATCTAACGTTTCTCCACTGAGTTCCAAGGCTTTATAGACACCCGTCAAAGCGGATTCTCCGGTTGCTTGGGAAAGCGAAGCAACATCGATTTCACAATTGCTGACCCCAGCCGTAATGGCTGCATTGGCATATTGGTTTGAGGTAATCTGGGTAATGTTGTTTGGTGTTAAAATATTGACTTTAACTCCATTTCCCGTATCCTTTTTGACCATAACATTGGAAATTAATATCGAAGTAGAATAACTGTTAATGCCTAAGTATCTTGCTACATCATCACCGGTTACAGTAGTTTCATATGCATCGTTTGCGCTGATGCCAAACTCATCGCGAACTTGTTCGATTTGGCTTTGGTTAAGTCCGCCACCAAAGGCTACATAGGTAGATTGTTCGGCTGCAAAGGTAGGCACAATACTAGATAGAGTAAGCATAGAACTGATAGCTAAGCTAGCAAATAGATTTCTTTTTTTCATTTTGCAATCCTCCTTTTCGGATATATGCAGAAGTTATAGCATGAAAGAATTTATTTTGACAATCCTTTTTTGATAAATCCAAAGGTGAAGTGTTCTCCGGTCTTTTTCCCGTCGCGGCGGTAGGAAAAACAACAAGCATTTGGCTTGGTATCGTACTGGCTGGGATAGATTTGCGTAATGCCATGTTTTTGTAGCATCCGGATATTCATTCCCTGGTTATCAATAAAGGCTTTATCGTTTGGCATAAGCCGCAAACAATCGGTCATATCGATCTGATTGGCTTTCAATTGTTCGACAACTTCCATACCGACTTCTAAAGTCGAGTACAACAAGCTTGGAGAAAAATACGCTTTGGTTGTTTCCGGATGTAATAAGCCTTTGTCGATAAGTTCGGTAACGGTTTTATCGGTTATGGCTTGCACGGTTCCTTTCCATCCGGAATGAATGGCAGCAATACAAGGTGTACTTTCGTCAACTAATAAAAGGCCTACACAATCGGCGGTAAAAACGCCAATTAAAACATTGGGTTCCGTTGTATAAACGGCATCGATATTTAGCAGGCTGGTAGCAGCATCAAAAGCACCTTTGCCTTGATCTTCCTTTGTGACACGGGCGATGTTGGCGGTATGTTTCTGCCAAGGTAAGGCCCAGTTTTCCAGGGGTAATTGAATTTCTTCGGCTAGTTTCTTGCGGTTTTGCAGCACATCTATGGGGTTGATACAAACATGTAAAGCCATGTTGTTGGCTTCCGGTAGAGCTGGATCTCGCATAGTCGTTGCAGCATAAATTTGCTGGTCATTTTGATAAATAATTTTGTTCATGGTCTCATTCTATCATGAACTTTGTGTGACTTTGTCAAAAGAATTAGTAAAAAATTTGACAGAACAATTGAATGATGATAGTATCTAACTCGTTCATGGGGTGCTAGCTCAGCTGGGAGAGCGCTTATTTGCTTGCAAATAAGAGGTCAGTGGTTCAAGCCCATTGCGCTCCACCATTTAAACTACAAGCAATCTTCGGATTGCTCTTTTTTTATGCCTTTTTCCAACAATTTGATAAAATGACAAGTATGTTAAAGAAAATATTTTGTCTATTGTTGATTCTTATGTTGTCTGGTTGTCAATCTAGTACTATTGCCAATCCATGGATCGATTATGCGTCTATAGCGCAGGCAAAAAAGAATCCAGATTTTTTGTTGGTAGATGTACCAGAAACTTATGAAGGAGAAGCGATTTCCTATATTGGTTATTTAGCGGATGGGAATCTGTCCGAAGTAATCTATGGAGACCAATACTGTGTTTTACGGGCCGCCAAAGGAAAAGCGGATATCTCAGGCGACTATAACGATTATGCACGAAAAGATAAGCGAACATTAAATGGAGTCAAAGTAGAACTTTTTGCCATCAGCGACAATAAATCCGTGGATTGTTATAACTTGGCTAAGTGGCATAAAGGGCAATATTCCTATTCTATGTATACGGAAAATGGTATGAGTCTAAAAACAATAGAGAAATATATGGAGAGGTTATCCTATGGAAGCACGCACTAAAAAGTATTTTGATTTATCTTGGGCTTTTTTGAAAAGTTATATTGGTTTGCCTTATGCAGATTTAATTGAAAGATATACGGAGTACCCAGAAGATTGTGTTTTAGAAGAAATCGATGGCTATTGCTTCCTTGCTTTTACGTATGGTCTAGTTCCAGGCTTAGAGCGTTGTATTGTTTTAGTGTATGAACAGGAACAAATCATTGCAGACTGTTCTTATATGGTGGCAACAATGGATGATGTTATGAAAAAAAGGGCAATCTATGATGCGATTACCCTTGATTCAGATTGGTCAAATTTAGAACATTTTACCCTGTGTAACTATATGTTTGATTTGCCTTATCCGTATTATCCATGTGAATCCAGCCAAAGTTTTGATGGATTGGCGCTCTTTTTTACCAATGCCTATGTAACAAAAGCGTATCGCAGGCAGGGCCTTTTCTTTCAAATGTTGGATTGTTGTAAAGAAATGGCTTTACGCTATCAAACAGGAGATACCTTGCTTTATTCGATTTTCTCTTTGGATCCTGATATTCCCTGCTATGGTCCTGATACCAAAGCGGAACCTTATTACTATTCTATGAAAGATGAACCAACACGTTTATTGAATGCATCCATTCTTGCTAAGCGAGGGTATGAGAGTGTTCGCTTAGAAGATGAAGAAGAAAACGATGGTTCGAAACTTTGGTATGCCTTATTAAAGGAAAAAGAACACATTGTTGAAATCGATACCATCTAGTGGATACAACATTGTGCTGGCTTATAGCCTTGTGCTTCTAAATGATCGATGGAATCCTGGACTTCTTGTCGATTGCGCGGAGCAATGCGGGATGCCATACGACACGAAGCCAAATGGAATTTCTTGCTGGAAGTATTTAATATTAAATCTCTTGTAGCGGAATGTGAAATGTTTCCGCTAAGCGTATCTTCGGAAGTATCCGTGATTGTCGGATATCCGGTTTTATAATCAATGGAAACGCCATCTTGGACATTATATAAATAAACATTTAAAGCCAATCCCTGGCCTTGATCTTCTACCGACCAGGCTTCTAAACTCAATCCGTTACAAACTAAGTTTTGTCCGCGAAAGTCGGGTGTGACTCGATAGATGACATGATTGCCGGATTGCCGGACATAACGAAGGATATCTGCTTCGAATAAAGTCATAACATCTTGATTCATTTGCACTGTTCCCGTAATTAGATTCCGGGATTCATCATTTAAACCGGATTCGGCATAACCCAATAGATGACAGCGATTGTATACATAGCGATTTCCTTGCTTTTTCTGATGCCATCCCGAAGGATATACTTTATGAATATCACCCCGATCTTTTGAAGGAAGGCAGTTTTTATCAAATACTTCAAGCGCAGGGCCACATCTTCTTAGCTCATCTAAATCGGATAGTGCGATTTTATTTGTGGTCTGGCTCTTTTCTTCCTCAGAAAAATAGGGCTGATTATCGTTCATAATAATAAAAGGATCACCAGAATAGTCTGGTATGGTCTCAAAAGGATAAGCTGTATTGGATTGATAGCTTTGTACCGGAATTTTGGTTTCCGCAAAAGTTACTGGAGTAAAGAGTGATCCAGTAAGGATGAAGCATAAAAGAAAGACGATGAAAGAGAATAACTTTTTCATAATAGATTCCAACCTTTCCAGGTTTATTATACAAAAAAGGAAGCATTTCAAGAACTTCATGTGAATGGTTCTTTTCTTTGTAAGGGCAAAGTGAAGTGTTGGAATTCTAACAGGATTCGATGAATCTTCTCTTGGTCCAAATAAAAATAAGCATAATACTTACCTCCTGGATTTTTTTTTAAATCTTGTATGCTTACATTAGATATAACGGAAGAGATAAAAAATGGTTGTAAAAAATCTTTTTTCTTTTGCAGAAAATAGCACTTTTCTATTGACGGTGCTAATTAATATGGTATACTTTTAGCAGACATGGAATAAGAGTGCTAGAAGGAGGTTAGCATGGCGGAGTTAACACAACGACAAAAAGTGATATTTAAAACGATTGTAGAAGAGTTTACACGCTGTGCGGAACCGATTGGATCAAAAACTCTGATGGACGTTTTAGATTTTCCGGTTTCCTCGGCTACAATTCGTAACGAGATGGCAAAACTGGAAAAGCTGGGACTTCTTGAAAAAACACATACATCCAGCGGTCGGATTCCTAGTCAAAAGGGATACAGATATTATGTTGAACATCTAATGGTGACAGATTTGGATTTGCCAACGAAAAATTCCTTGCAGCAAGTCTTTAGCGAACGGCATTTCTCTTTAGAGGAAATCGTTGATAAGAGTTGTGCAATGTTAAGTGATATGACGAATCTAACAAGTATTGTCTTAGGACCAGATGGTTCCAAACAAACTTTGCAGAGTGTTCAGATGGTTCCTATTAATGCACAGAGTGCTGTGGCAATTTTTGTTACGGATTCTGGACATGTGGAAAACAAGATTTTTTCCTTTAAACAAGATGTAACACCAAAAGATCTACAAACTTGTTGTGACATCTTTAATAAACAACTAAAAGGAACACCAATTTCTGAAGTTGTGAATAAAATGGAAGAAATTCGACCACTGATGAGTGCACAAATCAGTCGCAGTGAAGTGTTGTTTGAAGCATTTGTGACAGCGTTTATGAAGTTCGCAACCGAAAAGGTAGCGGTCCATGGACGAAGCAATATGCTGTATCAACCGGAATTTTGTAACTTGGATAAGTTGAAAGAATTGATGTCCGTTCTCGAAAATGGGGATCTATTTCAGAAATGGACTGATCAAGCAGGAAATGTTGCGATTCATGTAGGACAGCGAAATGAAGTATTACAGATTGGTGATGTTTCGGTCATTTCAACAAAGTTCCATTATAACAGTGAAGAAGAAGGGCAATTGATGGTCGTTGGACCAAATCGAATGCAGTATTCGAAAGTCGTTGCCTTAATGGATTATATGAGTGATGTAATTGAAGATGTATTTATGGAAGGAGGTAAATCCGATGAGCGAGGAAAAGAAAACGAATGAACAAGAAAAAGTTGTTCAAGATGAAATAGAAGAAGAACCAACTCCGGAAAAAGAAGTAGATAAGAAAGAACCGGGAAAGAAAAAGACGGTCAAAGAAAAATTAAAAGATAAAATCAATGAAAAGAAAGAGCCTTCAAGTGAAGAAGTAATTGCTTCTTTACAAGAAGAAATGGCAAGATTAAAAAATGATGTAGCCCGTGCTTATGCAGATACGGAAAACATGAAGAAGCGTTTGCAGAAGGAAGCAGATACCGCTAAGAAATATCGTTTCCAACAAGCTGGCTTGGAATTGTTACCAATTCTAGATAACATGGGTATGGCACTGAATGTTCAAAGCGAAAGTGAAGAATTGAAAAATTATGTCAAAGGCTTTGAGATGATTTATCAACAACTTCAAAGAGTATTGGAAAATGAAGGTGTCAAAGAAATTGAAGCAGACGGAAAACCTTTTGATCACAATACAATGCAAGCATTGATGCAAGAAAAACAAGAAGGCGTTGAAGCAGGTATTGTTCTTGAAGTGATGCAAAAAGGTTATATGTTAAAAGATCGAATCTTACGACCAGCATTGGTCAAAGTAAGCGAATAAGGAGGATAAGATTATGGGAAAAATTATTGGTATTGACTTAGGTACAACAAATAGCTGTGTAGCAGTCATGGAAGGTAAGGAAGCAAAAGTAATTCCGAACCCAGAAGGAAATCGTACAACACCAAGTGTTGTTGCATTTAAAGATGGAGAACGTATTATTGGTGATGCTGCAAAACGTCAAGCTGTTACAAACAAAAATACGATTAGCTCTATCAAACGTTTGATGGGTACAAACCAAAAAGTAGAAGCAGAAGGAAAGCAATATACACCACAAGAAATTTCTGCTATGATTCTTCAATATTTGAAAGCATATGCAGAAGATTATTTAGGTGAAAAAGTAACGCAAGCCGTTATTACTGTTCCTGCATACTTCAACGATGCACAACGTCAAGCAACAAAAGATGCTGGTAAAATTGCTGGTTTGGATGTAGAACGTATTATTAACGAACCTACAGCTGCAGCCCTAGCTTATGGTATTGATAAAACAGATAAAGAACAAAAAGTATTGATTTATGACTTAGGTGGAGGTACTTTCGATGTTAGTATCCTTGATTTAGCTGATGGAACATTTGAAGTATTGTCTACAAATGGTGATACACACTTAGGTGGAGATGACTTTGATAACGTCTTAGTTGATTGGATGGCAGATTCTTTCAAGAAAGAAAATGCGATTGATTTAAGACAAGATCCAATGGCTATGCAACGTTTAAAAGAAGCTGCAGAAAAAGCTAAGAAAGACTTAAGTGGTGTTATGCAAACACAAATTAGCTTGCCATTTATTTCAGCTGGTCCTGCTGGTCCATTACACTTGGATATGAGCTTAACACGTGCTAAATTTGATGAAATGACAAAATCATTAGTTGATCGTACATTGGAACCAATTCGCAACGCGTTAAGAGATGCAAATATGACAGCTAGAGACATTGACCAAGTATTGTTAGTTGGTGGATCTACACGTATCCCAGCTGTTCAAGATGCTGTTCAACGTGAATTGGGTAAACAACCTAACCACAGCGTTAACCCAGATGAAGCTGTTGCCATGGGTGCTTCTATCCAAGGTGGTGTATTATCTGGTGATGTAAAAGATGTCTTATTGTTGGATGTTACACCATTGTCATTAGGTATCGAAACAATGGGTGGTGTTATGACTGTCTTAATTCCACGTAACACAACAATTCCTACAAGTAAATCACAGATCTTCTCAACGGCTGCCGATAACCAACCAGCTGTAGATATCCGTGTATTACAAGGTGAACGTCCTATGGCTAACGACAACAAAGAGTTAGGAAACTTCCAATTGAATGGTATTGCTCCAGCTCGTCGTGGTGTGCCTCAAATCGAAGTTACATTCGATATTGACTCAAACGGTATCGTAAATGTTAGTGCAAAAGATAAAGGTACAGGTAAAGAACAAAACATCACAATTCAAAACTCTAACGGTTTAAGTGATGAGGAAATCGACCGTATGGTTCGTGAAGCTGAAGATCACAAAGCAGAAGATGAAAAACGTAAAGATGAAATCGATGTTCGTAACCGTGCAGAAGGCTTGATTGCTCAAATTGATGCAACTTTGGAAGACAACAAAGACAAGATGGATGCAAAACAAGTTGAAGAAACACAAAAACTTCGTGATGATTTACAAAAATCATTGGATGAAAACAACATGGATGATGTTCGTACAAAATTAGATGCGCTTGAAAAAGCTATGCAACAAGCAAGTGCTTCTATGTATCAAAATGCCCAACAAGCAAGTGGAGCAGATACAAGCAGTAACACAACTTCATCAAACGATGATGTAGTGGATGGAGAATTCACAGAAAAGAACTAATTGATCTAAGTTCCACTTTTTGTGGAACTTAAATCGCGTATAGGAGGGTGATAAGTCATGGCAGAAAAAAGAGATTATTACGAGGTGCTTGGCGTATCGAAGAGTGCAACTCCGGATGAAATCAAAAAAGCTTATCGAAAACTAGCTATGAAATATCATCCGGATGTAAATAAAGATCCCGGAGCCGAAGATAAATTTAAAGAGATCAATGAAGCCTATGAAGTATTAAGTGATGAAAAGAAACGAGCTTCCTATGATCAATTTGGACATGCCGGTGTGGATGGACAATTTGGTCAAGGCGGATTCTCTGGTGGATTTACCGACTTTGGTGATTTAAATGATATATTTGGTTCCTTCTTTGGCGGAGGATTTGGTGGCGGACAGAGTCGTCGTCAAGCCAATAGTCCACGTCAAGGAAATGACCGTGTTATGCAGATGCGCATTGATTTTATGGATGCGATTTTCGGAAAGACGGAAACAGTTTCACTTGAAATAGATGAACCTTGTAAACATTGTCATGGAACCGGGGCAGAAAGCCCAAGTGATGTCCAAACCTGTCCTCATTGTCATGGAACAGGTTATGTAATGACCCAACAAAGAAGTATGTTTGGGGTTATCCAGCAACAAACCGTTTGTCCGGAATGTCACGGAACGGGTAAGAAAGTAACCCGTGCATGTCATGAATGTCATGGTAAAGGATATGAACACAAACGGGTAAAACTAGATATTAAGATTCCTCAAGGTATTCAATCTGGTCAACAGATTCGTATTCCTGGCAAAGGAGAACGAGGTCAAAATGGTGGTCCAAATGGAGACTTATACATTGAGATCCACGTAAAACCACATAGTACATTCCAACGTCAAGGTGACGATATTTACATTAAAGTTCCGGTAAGTGCAATCGATGTAACGATTGGAACCAAGATTCAAGTACCAACCGTATATGGGGATGTTGAATTAAAGATTCCTGAAGGAACGCAACCAAATACCAAATTCCGTTTAAAAGGAAAAGGTGTGAAGAATCGCCGTGGTACGCAAGGTGATCAATACGTTGAAGTGGAAGTTGAAATTCCTAAGCGCGTATCGAAAAAAGAACGTGAATTGTACGAAAAGATTCGTAGTGGACAAACAGAATCTCCATTCGAACGATTCAAAAAAGCTTTTAAATAGAACAGTGAAAAGCCACTGTTCTTTTTCCATATATTAGAAAAGGGGATGCTTTATGCCAATTAATATTCCAAATGGATTACCCGCAAAACAAATTTTGGAAAGTGAAAAGATCTTTGCGATTGAAGATACCAGTGCAAGACGGCAACGCATTCGTCCATTGCACGTTGTCATCTTAAATTTGATGCCCAAAAAGATTGAAACAGAAACCCAGATTTTACGTCTGTTATCAAAATCACCATTGCAGCTGGATATTGATTTAATGAAAATTGAACATCATAAATCGAAGAATACAAGCCGTGATCACTTGGTGAAATTTTATTCCAATTTTTCTGATTTGAAGCAGAATTACTATGACTGCATGATTATTACGGGAGCTCCATTAGAAGAGATGGAATTTGAAGAAGTAGATTATTGGGGTGAATTATGTCAAATTTTTGACTGGTCGAAAACCCATGTTTTATCTACGATGCATATTTGTTGGGGCGCACAAGCTGGTTTATATTATCATTATGGAATTCGTAAATACCAGTTAAAAGAGAAGTTGTTTGGGATTTTCCCACATGAACTTTGTGATGAATACGATTTCTTGACAAATGGATTTGATGAAATTCATAATACGCCACATTCGCGTCACACTAAAATTGATGAAGAGGCATTAAAAAAGGAAAAGCGACTGGTCGTCTTATCAAAATCCAAGAAAACCGGTTCGAACATTATTGTCACAAAGGGGTATCGACAAATATTTGTGATGGGGCATTTTGAGTATGGGGTAGAAACGCTTGCCCAAGAATATTTCCGTGATATCAATGCCAATAAACCGATTCATGTTCCAGAAAATTATTTTCCGGATGATAATCCAAGTCGCAGACCTGTATTAACTTGGCGAAGTCATGCCAACTTGTTGTATCGGAACTGGTTAAACTATGTTTATCAAATGACACCATATCAAATTGAAAAAATTGCGGATATGGATATGTACCGTGGCTATAAAGAAGATCATGGTTATTCTCAAGCTTTCTTAAAAGGAGACGAAGAATGAAATCAGCATTAGTTTTAGAAGGCGGAGCAATGCGGGGCTTATTTACCGCTGGTGTAATAGATGTATTAATGGAAAATGGCATTGATTTTGATGGTGCTATTGGTGTAAGCGCAGGAGCTTGTTTTGGATGTAATATTAAATCAAAACAACGTGGACGAGTCCTTCGTTACAGTTTACGTTTCTGTAAAGATGAGAAGTATTGTAGTTTTCGGTCCTTGATTAAAACTGGAAATCTATATAATGCAGAATACAGCTATCATACCGTTCCCAATGAATTAGATATCTTTGATACCGAAACATTCCAAAAGAATCCTATGGAATTTTATGTGGTTGCGACGGATGCAAATACAGGGCAACCTTTATATCATCGTTGTGTAGATGGAAAAGAAAATGACTTAGGATGGATTCAAGCTTCTTCAGCCATACCGGTATTTGCGAAAGCTGTTTTAGTAGATGGTTATACGATGTATGATGGCGGTATCGCAGATCCTATTCCTTACGCAAAAATGCGGGAGTTAGGTTATAAAAAAGAAGTGTTGGTTTTAACACAACCCAAAGAGTATCGCAAGAAACCACAAAAATATATGAATGTTTTAAAAAGGCTCTTATATAAATATCCAGCTTTACTACAGCGGATGGAAAATCGTTATCAGGCTTATAATCAAACGTTGGATGCAATTCAAAAAGAAGAACAAGCAGGAAACATCTTTGTGATTCGACCACCAAAACCTTTGAATATTGGCTCTGTTTGCCATGATCCAGAAGAGTTAAAACGAGTTTATTATATGGGACGTTTTGAAGCAGTAAAACAATTAAAAGCCTTAAAAGAATTTATGCAAAAAGAACTGTAACAGATGTGTACAGTTCTTTTTTTGTTAAAAACATATCTACAAATGAGAAAAACTCTCAAATATATGTGTATTCTTCGCAAATTTTTCGTATAATTAAAGTAGAAAGGATGGTAAAGGGGAATGTTGATCCAATTTAATTTTAAAAACTATAAGTCATTTCGAGATGAAGCTATACTAGATCTATCGGCTACAAAAATTACAGAATTTTCGGAACGAGTCGTGCCAGTTGGAGGAGAAAAGATATTACCTGTTGCCGCAATATATGGTGCGAATGCTAGTGGAAAATCCAATGTTTATGATGCGTTTGCCTACATGAGCAAGTATGTTATAAATTCTTTTAAATATGGAGATGAAGAAAAAAATTTTGAAGATATTCGACCATGCCCATTTCTGTTTGATACTTCCTCTGAACATGCCGATTCAAGTTTTGAGGTGTATTTTACTGTACCGGGTGATAAAGCCGAAAAATGTTATAATTATGGCTTTTGTGTTGGAAAAACTGGAGTTACTGAGGAATGGTTAAACTACAAAGCTAAGTCATCGCGTAAATATAAATTGGTTTTTTATCGGGATAAAGAAACGTTGGATTTAACGGGAATTCCAAAAACATGTAGAGAAAACATCGAAATCGCCTTAGAAAAAGAAGTGCTAATTGTTTCTTTAGGTGCAAAATTGAAAGTGGCGAAATGTAAACTTATACGAGATTGGTTTTTAAATAATAAATTCGCGGATTTTGGTAACGCAGTTACAAATTTCTTCATGTCACAAGTTTTACCTTCGGGATTCATAGAAGATGAGAAGGTTCGTGCAGATGTAGTCAAATACTTTTCATCTTTTGATGAAACCATTAAAGGTTTTGAAGTATCAAAGTTGCCGTCTCAAGAAGATTCTCAGGAAGAGAAGTATATGATTGATGCACTTCATAAAAAAATTGGATCTGAGGAAATGGCAAAGATTCCTCTGTCGCATGAATCGGCAGGTACATTAAAAATGTTTTCCCTTTATCCAGAACTACAGGAGGTCTTGCAAAATGGCGGCGTGTTTTTTGTGGATGAATTAAATGCTCGTTTACATCCTTTGCTTGTACGTAATTTAATTGTTACATTTTTAAATCCGCAAATAAATAAAAATCATGCGCAACTTATATTTACTACGCATGATACTTGGCAGTTATCAAATCAATTATTACGGCGTGATGAAATATGGTTTACTGAAAAAGATGATTTAGGATTATCTACTTTGTATTCCCTTGCTGATTTTGTTGATGAAGATGGAATTCGAATTCGAAAAGATGAAAGCTATGAAAAAAATTATTTATTAGGAAAGTATGGGGCGATTCCTTCTTTAAAGACAATTGATTTTTTGAAGGAGAAATAATTCATGGCACGTAAAGATAGAACGGGAAATCGAAAAACAAGAGACCAACGTCTAATGCGTAGAATCCAGAAATGGGATATTATTTGGTCGTGACGGATACGGAAGCAACCGAACGTTGTTTTTTTACCGGATTACATGATAGTCTTCCAAAAGATATGCGAAAGAAATTGACAATAAAAGTTGTAGAGACTAAGACAAAGAATCTGATTCAAAAATGTATGGAAATGACCGCATATGAAGCACAGTACCGAATTCCCTGGATTGTTTTTGATCGAGACCAAGTACCAAATTTTGATCAGATAATTCGCGATGCAAAAAAATCTGGAATCCATGTCGGATGGTCAAACCCTTGCTTTGAAATTTGGATGTTCACCTATTTTGGAAACATGCCAGCTATTCAAGAGTCGTGGACATGTTGTTCTAAATTTGGAGAATTATATAAATCTAAAACGGGGCAAGAGTATTCGAAAGCTGATTCTGATATGTATAAAAGACTATGCGAATTTGGCAATGAAGAAAGAGCACTTCAGATAGCTTCTCAAAAATATATGCAACGCCTTAGAGAGGGAAAGTCGATTCCATCACAAATGTGTCCTGCCACAACGGTACACGAGTTGGTGGGAGAGATTCGAAGAAAAGTAAATAGAAGTGAATAATCGTATGAAAAAGCGATAGAATCAACTTCTATCGCTCGTTGTTTTCTTGCATGCTTGATAAAGCTAGTAGGATGGATAATTTTCCGTATTCGAAAGTTAATCCACCTTGCATGTATAAAGTATAAGGTTCAATAACTGGAGCATCTGCACTTAACTCAATTGTGGAACCTTGTGTAAAGCTTCCGGCTGCCATGACTTCATCGTATGGATAACCAGGCATTGGAGCTGGTAAGACACGTACAAAGGAGTCAATTGGCGAACAATCTTGAATTCCCTGTGTAAAACGAACTAAGTTATCTACTGTCTTTAATTCAAGAGTTTGGATAATATCCGTTCTTGGCTCGTTATATCTTGGTGAGATATTCGCATAACCGAGTTTTTCTAACATATAAGCAGAGAAGATTGCGGTTTTTAAAGCACCTTTTACAGCATTTGGCGCCATGAAGATTCCTTTGAAGAATGAATTGTTCAAGTTGAAGTTTGCACCTAAATCTTTTCCGATGCCAGGAGCGGTTAAGCGTTCGGCTACATCTTGAATCAAATCTTTTCTTCCGGCTACATATCCACCAGTAGGTGCAATGCCACCGCCAAGGTTTTTCATTAGAGAACCTACGACAACATCCGCTCCGATGTGTCCGGGTTCTTTTTTCTCAACTAATTCACCATAACAGTTATCAACCATAATGATGACATCTTGGTTGACTTTACGAATTTCCTTGATGATTCTTTCAATCTTTTTAATAGATAAAGAAAGACGATGAGAATAGCCTCGAGATCGTTGGATTTCAACGAGTTTTACGTCGTTTCGTTTTAAACGTTCGATGATGGTTTGATCATCAAAGTCATCGTTGATTAATTCGATTTGTTCGTACTTTACGCCATGTGCTTTTAGAGACTGGGAAGAGTTACCACTGATTCCAATCATTTCCTGCAAAGAATCATAAGGTGCACCAGATAGAGAAATCATGGTATCGCCATGTTTTAAAAGGGCGGAAAGGGTTAAGTATAAGGCGTTGGTTCCACTCATGATTTGGGGACGAACCAAAGCATCTTCACAACCTAATACATCCGCAAAGATCTTTTCTAATTTATCTCTTCCGGCATCGTAGTTTCCGTATCCATTAATATCACTAAAATCAGAATAAGAAACTTGGTTTTCAATAAATGCGGATAAAATCCGATTGGAGTTATACAAACAGATTTCATCGATTTCGTTATACAAGGCTTGACAATCGATATCGGATTGTTTCGCCAATTCAATAAGCTTTGAATCAATTTTTTCTAATATCATATTATTCCTCCGTGACTGCATGTCCTATTATACAATGTACTGTCAAATGTTTGGGAAGGAATTTATGTTTGAGAAATCTATGGAAGTTTGCGCGAAAGAAGTGTTTTTCCTGAAGGGAAGTTGCTATAATGGTCGTGAAGTTTGTTTAGGAGGTACATATGAACGTACGTGAATGTTATTCGGAAATGGGAGCCGATTTTGATGACGTGCTCACTCGTTTAAATAATGAAAGATTAGTAGGAAGAATCGCAAAAAAATTCGTAAAAGATTCCAGCTTTGCTGATCTGAAAGAGGGCTTAGAGAAGAAAGATGTGGATAAAGCTTTTCGTGCTGCCCACACTTTAAAGGGAATTTGTTTGAATTTAGGTTTTTCGCAAATGACTCAAGATGTGGTAGATATTACCGAAATATTACGGGGAAAATCTTTTGATGGAACCCAAGAATTATTTGATAAGATTGCGATAGCTTATCAAAAAACAATTGAAACATTAGACCAGTTAGACTAGAGATTTAGAAGGAATTTATTATGCGATCAAAGAAATACAAGTACACAAAACAAGAAGCAGATGCATTGATTCAAGCCTTAGAGGGTGTTAGCGTTCTTGCTCGTTTTGTGGATGCAGAACAAGTGAATGAATTTAAGGGGCACTGTTTTGCTGTGCTTGGAAAGAAAGAGGCTTGTGAACACTGTCTTGCAGAAATGGTTCTTCGTTCGAAACAGGATATGTCCAAGCTGGAAGAAATCGATGATAAAACATATCAGATATTTGTGGATTATGTAGAAATCGATGACCGACCTTATGCCTTGGAAATTGTTAGAGAATTAAATGAAAAGTTTTTTATGAGTTCACAAGAGCATCAGTCTTTGACAGGTAAATATACGCAATCCTTAAGCAATTACTATTTGGATTCGGCAACGAAGGTATATAATCGCTATTTCTATGAAGATATGGAAAAGGATAATACCAAACCAGCTGGGGTCGCATTAATTGATGTAGATGATTTTAAATCTATCAATGAGACATATGGTCACCAAGTAGGCCAACTAGCCTTAGGCCTCATTGTCGATATTATCAAGAAGTATTGCCGCAATGAGGATAAAATTATTCGCTATGATGGAGATATCTTCTTATTGATTCTAGAAGGAATCAATGAGGTGAGCTTCGGACGCAAACTGGAATACATTCGTGAAGCGGTACATAGAACGATGGTGCCAGGCTATGGAAAGATTCAATTATCCATTAGTATTGGAGCTTTGGTTTCAGAGGGAGAAACCCGGGAAGAATCTTTTGCGAAAGCAGATCGTTTCTTACACTTAGCAAAGAATCACAAAAACCAGGTGATTACTGAGTGGAATTTAGATAACGAAGTAGAAGCAATGGAACAGAAAGACCTGGAAGATAAGCCGACTATTTTGATTGTCGATGATTCTGAAATGAACCGCTTTGTCCTAGGTGAAATCTTAAAAGATAAATACAACATCTTGGAAGCAGAAGATGGTTTAGAAGCTATAAAAATCGTTGAAGAGAATATAAAAACGATTAATCTCGTGCTTTTGGATATTGTGATGCCTAGACAAGATGGTCTAGATACTTTGAATTACATGTATCAAAACAATTGGGTGGAAGAGATCCCCGTCATGATGATTAGTGGAGAATCCGATGAACATGTCATTAATCGTTGTTTTGAACTAGGAGCTTCGGATTATATCCGCAAACCATTCTCCTTTGATATTGTTCAAAAACGTGTGGATAACTTGATTCGTTTGTATCAACGTCAAAGAAAACTACAACGAGCTATTCGTAAACAAATGGAAGTTCGCGAAAAAGACTCTCGTATGATGACGATGATTCTTTCGCAGATTGTCGAGATTCGAAACGGTGAAAGTGGTCCCCATGTTGTGCATGTAGAACAGATTACGGAAATCTTGTTACAACGTTTATCGGCAATTACGGATGAATATCCATTAACGCGAGAAGCCCGTAAGCAGATTTCGATTGCTTCGGCGCTACATGATATTGGTAAGATTGGAATTCCTGAAGAAATCCTGAATAAGCCAGGTCGTCTAACGGATGAAGAGTTTGAAATTATTAAAACGCATACGACTCTTGGCGCAAATATGATTGATCAATTGACGGATTACCCAAAAGAACCATTGGTTCGTTATATGCATGATATTTGTCGTTGGCACCATGAAAAGTGGGATGGCAAAGGCTACCCAGATGGATTAAAAGGGGATGAAATTCCCATTGCGGCACAAGTGGTATCGGTTGCCGATTGTTATGATGCCTTAGTTAGTAAACGTGTATACAAAGATGCGTATAGCCATCAAGAAGCTTTACAGATGCTTCTCAATGGACGTTGTGGTCAGTTTAACCCGAAATTAATGCAGTGCTTAAGTGGCTGCCACGAATTGATTGTTCGTAAATATACTTCGGGGGGGGCAAACCCATCGATAATTGGAAAGGATAAACATACCGGGTAGAAATACCCGGTATTATTACGTTGAATTTTTTGAGCTTGTACCATAGAATGAGCGTTAGTAGATTAAAAGGAGTACAAATTATGAAGAATACCTGGTTGATTGTCGTTATTGTGATCTTTTCTATAGTCATGGTCTTTGGCCCTACAATCTTAAGAAAAGTAACTTGGAAAAAGATTGTCGATGCCCTGGGACATAAAGATTTTGATAGTCTTTATAAGATTATCGATTCAAAAGCCTGTAAACTGGCTTATCCACCATTTAATCGTGAGTATATGCGATTGAATGGGTATCTAGCTCAAGAAAATGATGCCAAAGTAGAAAAACAACTGAAGGCTTTACTCGATATGAATGCTTCCTCCAAACAAAAAGGTAGCGTATATGCGCGTGCATTTTATTACTATCTGGAAAAAGGCAAATCGAAAGATGCGGAAAAGATGTTGTCGAAAGGTAAGGGAGTTGTGGATGAAGCTACTTATCAAAATATGCAAATGCAGTTTAGTATTCTTGTGAAAGAAGAAGCAAAATACATCAAAGAGTGTCAGAAAATGTTGGATAGTATGTGGGATGGAAAATCTGCATTAAGTGAAAAAGATAAAGTTCCTGTAGGTATTATTCAGTACATGATTGGACTTCAATATTCGTATTTAAAGGATAAAGAAAACCAAGAAAAATATTTTTCTCAAGCTTTAGAAAATTTAAAGAGTACCGATTACGAACAAGAGATTAATAAAATACTGAAGAAAGAAGGCTAAAATTTATCGGAAGGATTGACATTTTCTCACTTTAAAAATATTTTATATATAGAACAAAATAAAAAAATATTTTTTTGGAGGGTAAAAATGAAAAAAGATAATTATGTAAAAGATGTCATTTCTGTGTTAATTGGAAATTTTCTCGTTGCTGTTTCTGTTGCTTTTTTCGTTTTGCCCAATGATACGCTAACCGGTGGGGTTGCCGGTGTGGCAGTTGCCTTAAAACCGCTATTGCCATTTATTCCTTCTGTTTGGCTTATCAATATCTTGATGATTGGCTTATATATTTTAGGTGCCATTTTTTTAGGAAAAGAATTTGCTCTTAAATCTTTGATTTCTACTTTTAGTTATTCGGGTTTTGTTTCGTTATTAACCTATGTTACAACGTTGTTTCCGGAAGATACCTTTGTGATGCAGCCGATTTTAGCCAGTGTGTATTGTGGTTTGATTTCGGGAATTGGTTTGGGTTTATGTTTCCGTGCTAATGCAAGCACAGGTGGTATGGATATACTGGCGTTAATGATTCATAAGTATACTCATATTTCTTCAGGAAATTCGGTGATGATTATTGATGCCTTAACGGTTTTATTAGGTATATCGACATATGGCTTGGAACCAGCTTTGATTGGGGTTTTCTCGGTTTTTGCATCGGGTTTTGCGATTGATAAAACGGTATTGATTGGCTCTAGCCATTCTATTAACTGCATGATAGTTTCTGATCGATGGATGGAAATAAAAGACCATGTATTAAGTGATATGGAACGAGGTGTTACAGTCCTTGAGGGAAAAGGTGGATATACCAATGAATTCAGACCGGTCTTGATGATTGTGATTCCGCAAAAGCAGTATTCGCATTTAGAATCAGAAATTTTAGAACTGGATCCTAGAGCGTTTATTGTAGTAAATAATGTGTATGAGGTAGATGGAGAAGGTTTTACCTACGAATTGGAAGATTTAAAATAGAAAAGAAAAGTGGATGTAAGTCTGGTTATAGACTACATCCACTATTTTTATTTATCGGATTTTGTGGTGTTAATCACATTACGAATTTTATACAAAGTTTCGTTAGACTTGTTTTCGTTATCGAACATCACAATTGTAAATAGCGAATCGATAATAGCTAATTGAGAAATTCGACTGGATAGTGATTCGGAACGATAGCCCGTTTCTTCGGAAACCGAAGTAAGAATGATATCTGCTACTTCTTTCAAGGCTTTTGAAGGGTAGCTGGTGATTGCGATAATATGCGCATTATTTTGTTTCGCCATTTTTGCAATTTCTAAAGTTTCATGCGTTAGCCCAGTATGGGTTATGATAACTGCACAATCGTTTTCATTAAGCAAGGCTGCTTGCATTAATTGAATATGATAATCAGTACCGTATTGTACTTTGAGTGGTGAACGCAAGAACTTATGATAGGCATCTAGCGATACAATATTGCTTCCACCTACCCCGAAAAAAGAAATGGTGTCGGATTGTAGAAGCAAGTCACTGGCTTGTTTTAAATTATCTTCCGAAAGAAGCGTTACTGTATCTTTTAAAGATTTAATCGAAGATTCAAAGACTTTTTTGGCCATGTCGATGCAACTGTCATCGGGTTTGATATTTTCATGAACGGAAATTTCCGGGTCGTATTCTTCAAACAACAAATCGTTTCGGAAATCTCTAAAGCTTTTATATCCCAACTTTCTTGTGAATTGAAAAATAGTTGAATCGGCCAGGGATAATTGAGAAGCAATTTCGTTAATGGTCATTTTTGAAACGGATTTGGGATTGGCCAAAATATATTCCGCAATTACTTTGTCCTTCTTGGTGAATCTTTGCTGATTGGTTTTAATCTTGATTTTGATTGTGTCTGTTTTCATGAAGAATCCTTTCAAGTAAAAAAATATTTTTTTAGTTCTTATTATTATCATAGCATAGCTCGGCGGATAAAGGCTGAAAATAATGTTATAGCAAATAAAAATAAAATGAAATAACACTAGAGAAAAAAATAATTTATTTTCACGTTTGCTAAATAAAACGCATTGACTAAAATGAAAACATAAAAATTGGAGGGATGATATGAAAATAGGACTTCTTGGTATGATGGGGGCTAATTTGGCTATGAATTTCAAAGGTCATCAACATGAAGTTATTGGATATGACCTTTCTGAAGCTGCTTGTGAATCAATTGCAGAAAAGGGAATCCAAGTAGCAAAAGATATGGATGATCTCATCGCAAAATTAGATAAACCAAGAGTACTTTGGTTGATGCTTCCATGTGGAGGTCCAACGGATTCTACGATTGATGCCTTATCAGAAAAATTAGCTGCGGATGACATTGTGATTGATGGTGGAAATTCTCGCTATACCGATTCTATGCAGCATGCCAAAATCTGTGCGAACAAACAAATTCGTTTCTTAGATTGTGGAACATCTGGTGGTGTATCCGGAGCAAGAAATGGTGCTTGTTTGATGGTTGGCGGAGATAAGAGCGCCTTTGATGTCGTGAAAGATGCCTTGGCAGATGTTGCGGTTGATCAAGGCATGACCTATACCGGAAAAGCTGGTAGTGGTCATTTTATGAAGATGGTTCATAACGGTATTGAATACGGAATGATGCAAGCTATTGGTGAAGGATTTCAATTAATGAAAGAAAGTGGATTTGATTATGATCTTGTAGAAGTCGCAAAGAATTGGAATCATGGATCGGTTATCCGCGGATGGCTGATGGAAATCGTACAAAGTCAGTTGGAAAAAGATCCGGACTTGGCAGACGTTGTAGGCGAGGTTGATGCTTCTGGAGAAGCAAAGTGGACAGTCGAAACAGCTTTAGAAAAAAACATTTCGATGCCGGTTACGGCCCTTTCTTTGATGGTTCGCAGCGCCTCAAAAGATCAAGAAAAATTTTCCAGTAAGATGGTAGCGGTTATGCGCAATGGCTTTGGTGGGCATAACGTGAAAAAGAAAGAGAATGTATATGAATAAGAAAATTTTAGTTTGTACCTATGGTCGATTCGGAGAAAAATTGATCAAATCTGCACAAATGATAGGCGGTAATGCATTTAAAAATATTATAGCCGTGTCTTTATTACCAAGCATGTCTATGGATGACTATTATGCAGCTGTAGCTAAGGAATTAGATAAAGATGCCTTGAATGTTTGTTTTGTAGATTTATTTGGTGGTACACCATGTAACACAGTATTAAACCTATCCCGTGAATATAACATGGAAATTCTATGTGGCGTAAACATGCCGATGCTCTTAGAAGCAATGACAATGAACGAAGACACAGAAATCGATGACTTGAAAGAAAGATGTGTTGCGGCATATGGATCAAATGGGTTTGATGTTTTAAAGAAATTGAAGGGAGAATAAAAAAATGGCAATTCAATTAGTAAGAGTAGATTTTAGATTGGTACATGGACAAGTTGTCACAAAATGGATTCATACCATTAAAGCCGATACGATTTTAGTCGTAAATGACAAATTGGCCAATGATCCTTTCATGTTAAGTGTGTATCAAATGTCAGCACCAATGGGAACAAAGGTAGATGTTATCAAAGTTGATGACTTCATTGCCCATTGGAAAGAAAACAAATACGAAGATGTGAACTGCATGGTATTAATCAAAAATGTCGAAGATACCTATTGTATGTTTAAAGAAGGGGTTGTTTTTGATGCCATTCAAATCGGTGCTCTTGGTGGAGCAGCTGGAAGAAAAGCTGTATTTGGACCAGTTACATTAGATAAAACGGATGCAGAACAATTGAAAGAAATCAATGATAGTGGTCAAAGAGTGTATTTCCACCAAGTACCAGAAAACGGTTCTGCCGCATTCAACGATGTAATGAAAGGCGTTGTTTTTGATTAATTTTTTAAGGAGGATGAGATTATGATTGGAAATCTTGGATTAGCATTATTTTCCGCTGCCTTATATGCGATTTCGATTCCTGGATATGGTGTGTCAGCCGCATATAAATCACCAGCTTGTTTAGGTTTGATATATGGATTGATCTTTGAAAATGTTGAACAAGGATTGATTGTTGGATGTAGTATTCAATTATTGTATTTAGGTGTTGTTTCAACAGGAAATAATATGCCTGCTGACTCATACCTTGCAGGTATCATTGCGATTCCTATTGCTCTATCACAAAATATGGATGCCAAAATGGCTGTTACGATTGCCGTTCCATTTGGTGTATTAGGAACATTCTTCAACAATATTAAACGTAGTTTTAACATTTGGCTTACGCACTATGCAGATAAAAAAGTAGATGAAGGAAACTTCAAGGAAGTCAATCGTTGTGGTTTCTGGTATCCTTATTTATTCGTATCTGTATCCTAATTTATTCCTGTATTTATTATTAGCTACTTAGGACCAACTGCAGCTAAATTCTTAGTTGAATACTTACCAGCTTGGGTAACCAATGGTTTGACAGTTGCCGGTGGTGTACTTCCAGCTATTGGATTTGCGTTGATGATTACAACAATTGGGACGTAAAGAAATTTTGCCATTCTTCTTTGTAGCTTATTTCTTAGTTCAATATTTAGGCTTGAATACAATGGCAATTTCTGTATTTGGTGTATGTTTAGCATTGATTTTGTTCTATAACGGAAAGAAGGGTGTAGCACATGACTGATAGAATTCTAACCAAAAAAGATATCGCAAAAGCTAGACTTCGTTGGTTTTATTCCTTGGAATTCCCAAACTCTTTCGAGCGTTTACAAGCAGTGTCTTTTGCGTATACAGTAAGTGATTCACTACAAAAAATTTATAAAGATGATCAAGAAGGTTTAAAAGATGCAATGAAGCGTCATTTGGAATTCTTCAATACCGAAGGAACGGTAGGAAGCTTAATTGTCGGAATCGTTCTTGCTCTAGAAGAAAAGAAAAAATTAGAAGGCAACGTAGATCCAGAAATGATTGCCAACTTAAAATTAGGTTTGATGGGTCCAGTTGCAGGTATTGGAGATTCCTTGATTCAAGGAACTGTTAAAGCCATTATCTTATCGTTAGCTGCTTCTTTTGGACTACAAGGAAATATTCTTGGTGGTTTGATTCCATTCTTGTTCCCAGCAGTTGTATATTTCTTTGGACGTTATTTAGCTATTCTTGGTTATAATTTAGGAACAGAAGCGGTTAATAAACTAATCAGTTCTGGTTTGATGAATGACATTATTCGTGTTGCTTCAATTTTAGGTATCTTTATGATGGGTGCTTTATCAAGCTCTTATGTAAAATTATCAACCCCTTTGAAGTTTACGGTTGGTGCTGGTAAAACGATTGAAGTTCAACAAGTATTAGATTCTATCCTTCCTGGATTGTTGCCTTTATTATGTATTTTCGGTATTGTATGGTACTTCAAAAATAAGAAACAAAATTACTTCTTGTTAATTATTTTCATTATTGTATGTAGTATGTTAGGTTGCTTAGTCGGATTATTTTAATAAAGGAAGAACATCATGGATCAATTAGAGTTAAAAAATGAGATTAGTGATTATGTAGACAGTCGAATGGATTACTTATGGGATCTGTCCAACTATGTTTATAGTCATGCTGAAATTGGTTTTAATGAATATCAAACTTCGCAAAAACTTGTACAAGTTTTAAAAGATGAAGGGTTTGAGGTAGAAGAAAAAGCTGGAGGGCTAGATACAGCCTTCTGTGCTACTTTTTCCACAAATACTGTGAAGAAACCTCGCATCGATATCCTTTGCGAATACGATGCGCTAGACTTAGGTGAAGCCATTAAAGAAGGAAGTAAGATCGTTCACGCATGTGGACATAATATTATTGCCACAACAGGTGTTGGTGCTGGAATTGCGATGAAACACATCTTGGAAAAATACAATTTGCCAGGGGAAATTCGCGTTGTAGGAACACCAGCCGAAGAAGGCGGTGGTGGTAAGATCATCATGCAAAAAGCCGGTGTCTTTGATGATACTGAAGCAATGATTTTATTACATCCAACTTCCGGAAAGAGTAAAATTGCTGGTCGTTGTAAAACGAGCATCAGTTATGATGTAAGCTATCATGGTGTTCCTGCACATGCCGGAAACCATCGTCATAAAGGAATTAATGCCCATGACGCAGCAGTGATTTGTTACACAAGTGCTGGTTTGTTGCGTTATCAAACAACCGATGATGTACAGCTCTTTGTACGCTTTACTGATGTCGGTAAAGAAAGCGGTGTAATTCCAAGCATCGCAAAATTACAAGTCCAAGTTAAGAGCTTTAATCCAAACTCTGTACAGATGATGGCACCAAAAGTTAAAAACTGTATTGAAGCTGGTGCTTTGGCAACTGGTTGTAAAGTAGATATTAAAGAGAAGATTGGTTATTTAGGCCGAATTTATAACCACACGTTTGAAAAGTATCTACGTGCGAATTTTGAACTATTGGGTGAACCATTAAAAGATGGAATGGTCGATGATAATGGTGGAGAAGATTTTGGAAACTTAATGCGAAAAGTTCCTGGAATCATGCCTTATCCAAGCTTAATTCCTGAAAAGCGAGTTGCTTTGCATACAACAGATTATTTGAAACTTGTTACTACACCAAGAGCACGTTATGTAGTTGGTTTAGGTAGCAAGGTTATGGCGGATACGGTTGTGGATCTATTGTTAAATCCAAGTATTATCGAAGAAGCCAAAAAAGAAATGCAAGCGTGTGAAAAAGGGGCAAGAGAAGCAGGACATGATGTAACAAGCATTTCTCTAAAAGGAAAAGAGATTCAATTTTGTAGAGGCTGTCTATCTTGTTTGAAAACAGGTGCATGCATCATCAAAGATGATGTACCAGAAATCGTGGAACAAGTAAGAAATGCAGAAGTTCTTGTGTTTGCGACCCCGATTTATTATTTTGAAATGTCAGGTCAAATGAAGACCTTATTGGATCGTTTGAATCCTTTGTATGAATCCGATTATGCCTTCCGTGATGTGTATATGTTGGCAACTGCTGCAGAAGCAGAACCGACAACTTTTGATAAGGCCTATAGTGGTTTAGAAGGATGGGTGGATTGTTTTGAGAAAGCTTCTTTAAAAGGCGTAGTTGCTGGAAAAGGAATAAGCGAAAGTAAGGTAGCTTTAGAACATCCTGATGTTTTAAAAGAGGCCTATGAATTAGGAAAGAATCTATAAAAAAACAATGTGGTTGTTAGCCACATTGTTTTACTCTTTGGTTTCATTAATTGCTTCACGAATTTTATGCAAGGTGTTCTTTGCAAGATCTTCGTTGCTTAACATCACAATCGTAAAGAGTGAATCGATAATAGCCAGCTGTGCAATGCGACTGGAGAGGGATTCACTGCGATATTTTATTTCGTCTGCAATCGTAAATAAACATGCATCCGCATATTTGGATAATTCACAGAATTGATGCCCGGTAAGCAAAATAAGCTTGGCCTGGCATTTTTTTATTTGTTTGGCAATCTGCAGAGTTTCTTTTGTGATGCCGGTATGCGAAATAACGATGGCACAGTCATCGCTGTTCATTACGGAGGCATTCATTAATTGCATATGATATTCGGAAGTGTAGACCGGTTTAATGGGAGAACGCATAAATTTATGATACGCATCTGCACATACGACATTGGATCCACCTACACCGAAAAGATAGGTGCGATTGGCATGAAGAATGATTTCTGCGGCTTTTTCTAGTTCGGCACTTGATAAAATTTCTAGCGTACTTCTTAGAGATTGTATGCTGGATTCAAAGACTTTGTGTGCGATGGTGAGTTTATCGTCATCGGCATGGACATTCTCATGAATGGATATTTCGGTATCAAATTCTTCTGTCAGCAGATCATTGCGGAAATCCCGAAATCCTTTATATCCCAGTTTTTTGGCAAATTTAAAAATCGTAGAGTCGGCAAGTTTTAATTGATTCGCAATCTCATTGATGGTCATTTTTGAAGATTCTTTGGGATTTTCCAAGAAAAAATCCGCTATTTTCTTTTCGGTTTGATTGCAATCTCTATAAATGGCTTTGATTTTTAACATGACTGACATAGTTTAACGTCTCCTTCGCTTTGATTCTACAGGGGACCAAGAACAAAATCAAACAGAAAAAAATATTTTTCACATAAAATTATTTACACAAAAAATATTTTTTAGTAATATGAAGATAGAGATAAGCAAAGGAGGATTTTATGAAGATCGGTGTAGTTGGTCTAGGTAAAATGGGCTCCAATATTGCCCATAACTTACTAGACAATCATGTAGAAGTTGTTGGTTATGATATCAACGACGAGGTTCGTAAAAGTGTTGCTGATCAAGGAATTGATGTAGCTCATTCATTGGATGCACTATTTCAATCATTGCCAGAAAGAAAAATAATATGGCTCATGGTACCTTGTGGAAAAGCAACCGAGGATTCAATCCAAGGATTAAAAGAATTTATGCAGGCAGATGATATTTTGATCGATGCGGGAAATTCTAATTTCCATGATTCTATCCGTCATGCCCAAGAATTGAAAGAAATAGGGATTCGCTTCTTAGATGTAGGTACATCTGGTGGTGTATCTGGAGCTAGAAATGGTGCTTGTTTAATGGCCGGTGGTGATCCAGAAGCTGTTGCATTCTTGGAACCTGTCTTTAAAGCAATTGCTCAGGAAGATGGCTATCTTCATACTGGTGAAGCAGGTAGTGGACATTTTTTGAAAATGGTTCATAACGGCATTGAATATGGAATGATGGAAGCTATTGCAGAAGGATTCCATGTCTTACATGAAAGTAATTTTGATTATAATTTGGAAGCTGTTGCGAAAAACTGGAACCATGGTTCCGTCATTCGCAGTTGGTTAATGGAACTAGCCGAACAACAATTTGGTGCTCATGCGGATTTGGCAGATATCAAAGGCGTCGTTGATGCCAGTGGTGAAGCAAAATGGACTGTGGAATCGGCTTTGGATTTTGAAGTTCCCGTTCCCGTTATTGCGCTGAGCTTAATGGTTCGCAATGCATCAAAACAAGATGATAACTTTGCGTGCAAAGTCTTATCGGTATTAAGAAATGGCTTTGGTGGCCATAGTTATGAGAAGAAGTAGAGGGAAAGTATGAGTAATCAATTAATAATTTGTACCCATGGAGAATTTGGAAAAGAAATGATTCGTTCTGCAGAAATGATTGTTGGAAAATTAGAAGGTGTCTATTCTTTTTCCTTAAAGATGGGGATGCAACCTATGGATTTTCGCCAACAAGTCGTGGATTTGATTGAAGCTCTTCCCGAAGATCAGTTCTTATGCTTAGTGGATTTATTTGGTGGAACTCCATGTAATATGGTGACTTCTATAAATAAAGAAAACTTAGAAATAGTCTCTGGTTTGAATTTAGCGATGTTGATTGAAACATATAGTCTTCTTCAAACAACTTCCATTCAAGCATTAAAAGATATTGCGATTCAAACCTTATTAAATAGTGGCGTAGATGTACGCGCAAAATTCAAAGAAATAAAAAGTAGGAAAGGATAAGTATTATGTACAATATTAAACTCGTTAGATTAGATTTTCGTTTGATTCATGGTCAAGTTATCGCAAAATGGTTTGGCCAAATTATGGGAAATGAAATTGTTATTATCGATGATGATTTATCTCAAGATAGTTTTATGGCCAGCATTTATGAAATGAGTGCACCAGTAGATTCAAAAGTACATGTGTATTCTGTAGAAGATGCCGTAAAGAAAGTCGAAGATGGAACTTTCGCTTCTGGCAAAGTCTTAGTTTTATTTAAGAATGTAGATCAAGTATTTAAGGCAGTTGAAAAAGGCTTTAAAATCGATGAATTACAAATTGGTGGACTTGGTTCCGCACCAGGAAGAATTAATGTCTATGGACCAATTACCTTAGATGATCATGATGCCAGTCTATTAAAGAAAATTGCAGATCAAGGAACAAATATTTATCTACAACAAGTTCCAGAAGAAGCAAAGATGACATTTGGTAAAGTATTGGAAAAATTTGATTTCAATCTAGAGTAGGAGAAAGAATATGTTAGGATTAGCGCTTTTTAGTGGACTAGTTTATTGGCTAGCTACCTGTAAAATTGGGTACACACTGGAATCAGCATTAGGTTCTGGTTTATTCATTGGTTTCTTATATGGAATCTATTTTGGCGATGTTGTTACGGGCTTGGCTTTAGGTGCAAGTATTCAATTGGTTTATTTGGGCATGGTTTCTACGGGTGGAAATATGCCAGCTGATAATGCCTTAGCTGCTGTTATTGCGATTCCTGTCGCAATGAAATCTGGCTTAAATGGAAATGCTGCTGTTGCCTTAGCTGTTCCATTTGGGGTATTAGGAGTATTCCTTGATCAATTAAGAAGAACTTCTAACTCCATTTGGATTCGTAAAGCAGATGAATACGCAAAAGAAGGAAATGCGAAAGGAATCTTCCGATGTGCTTGTGTTTATCCAGAAATTGTATTGTTCTTCTTGCGTTTTGTGCCTGTATTCTTGATTACTTTATTAGGAACGGATGCAGTTGTTTCTTTACTTCATTCCTTACCACAATTTATTATCAATGGATTCTCTGTTGCCGGTGGTATTTTACCAGCCATGGGATTTGCCATTATTATCATGACAATTGGAAAGCCAAAATTAATGCCATACTACTTTATCGGATTCTTTGCCGTACAGTACTTAGGTTTGAATAATATGTCTACGGCTATTTTTGGAACATGTATTGCCTTACTAATTGTCTTTGAAAAATCAAAGAAGGAGGAATGTTAAAATGTCTGAAGAAAATAGAAAAAGTCTAACAAACAAAGATTTGTTCCGCGTTTGGAATCGCTGGTATTTCTCTACGGAATTATCGAATTCTTATGACCGTTTACAAGCTCTTTCTTTCTGTAATGCCATTAGTACAGGTTTAAGAAAACTGTACGATGATGACGAAGCATACAAAGAAGCTTTGATTCGTCACTTGGAGTTCTATAACTCAGAAGGAACGATTGGTGGTGTTATTCACGGTATTGTCTTATCTATGGAAGAAGAAAATGCCAATAGTCAATCGGTACCAGGTCAAGTAATTACCGGAATTAAAACCGGTTTGATGGGACCATTAGCTGGTATTGGAGATACCCTTGTTTGGGGAACCATTAAACCAATTATCTATGCGATCGGATGTACATTTGCGATGCAAGGAAATGTGTTGGGTGGTATTATTCCATTCTTATTCCCAATCATTACTTATATTGTGGGATGGCTCTTCATGAAATTTGGTTACACATTAGGAAAAGATGCAGTCATGAAATTGATGAAAAATGGAACGATTAATACTGTTATTACAGGAGCCAGTGTTTTAGGTCTATTTATGATGGGGGCTTTATCTAGCTCTTATGTAACGGTAACAACGCCATTAAAGTTTACTTTGTCTAATGCCAATCCAATTGTTGTTCAAGATATCTTAGATTCTATTGTCAAAGGAATTTTACCTTTATGTTGTGTATTTGGTATTTACTTTGCGTTTACGAAGAAAAAAGTTGGTTATAACAAGATTATCTTCGGTGTATTGATTCTTTCGATGATTGCTAGTTTCTTTGGAATTTTAGGTTAGGTCAAGCGTATGAGTGAAATAAAAGAATACTGTGATACTTTAGCTGAAAGTATCTTGGATCAAATGTGGGATTTTTCTTTAAAAATCCATGCGAAACCAGAGTTGGCTTTTCATGAACAATATGCGAAAAAAGAACAAGTCGCATTACTTGAAGAAGAAGGTTTTAAAATCGACCAAGACATTACGGAACTCGATACAGCTTTTGTGGCTAAGTGTGGTTCCGGAAGTCCTAAAATTGGAATCATTTCTGAATATGATGCCTTGCCAAATTTAGGCCATGGCTGCGGTCATAACTTGATTTGTGCTAGTGCCGTAGGAACGGCTATCGTATTAAAAAAGGTCTTAGAAAAATATCATTTAGATGGAACGGTTTATCTATTTGGAACCCCAGCTGAAGAAGATGGTGGTGGCAAGATCATCATGTTGAAAAACCACTATTTCGATGATATTGATTCGGTAGTATTCATGCACCCAACCAGTGATTTAACACGACTTGCGGGAGCTTGTTTATCCAGCAAACAAATCACAATTAAATATGAAGGAAAGTCTGCCCATGCCGGCAGTCATCCCGATGATGGTGTAAATGCACTCAGTGCTTCGAATTTATTCTGTGTGGGAACAGGATTGCTTCGTCAACATTTTAAGAGCGATGCAAGATTCTCTTGTATTATTACCAATGGTGGCCAAGAAACTGGCTTGATTCCATGTGAATCGGAAATTAAATGTTCCCTAGCTTGTTTCAACTTTTCTTACTTAGAAGAATTAGAGCGTAGAATTGTTGCTTGTGCTAAAGGCTGTGGAGATGCATTAGGTTGTAAAACCCATGTAGAAGTTAAAGATGGTTATCAAGGTCGTGTACCAAATACTATTTTATCTGAAGTATGTCGTAAAGAACTAGAAGCCATTGGAGAACCATTGTTAGATGGTTTGCCAATTGATTATGGTGGAGAAGATTTAGGAAATGTTTCACGTCATATTCCTATTTGTAATCCATATGTTACGATTTTCCCAGACTATAAAATTTCAAACCATACCGAACAATTTAGAGAGTTGGCATGTTCGGATGCAGGAAAACGTTGCATTTTAGTGACTATGAAAAGCCTATCGAGAACCGTCGTACAATTGTTGTCGGATCCATCCATCATTGATGAAGCTAAACAAGAATTAAAAACGCGCATTGATGATGAATTAAAAGCTGTAACATCTAAATAATGTCGATTCAAGAGGTTGCAAGTAAATCGGGATTTCTTTTCAACAAAAGATTTGATTTTCTCCTCTAATACTTATTCAAACTACTGTGACAGTTAGAAGAAGTCCGAAACTGCAATTTACTTGGATCAATCTTTAAAAAAGAATAGTAAAAATGTAGTGAACCTCAAAAGTTGAACAAATTTAACAGGTTCACTTTTTATATGAAATTAACTTATGAGCAAAAGCTAAAAGGATACAATGAATGGAAAACAGGCTTGAAATCTCCAGGAATTATAGCTAGAGAATTATCTGTTAAACGTCTTTCGGTTATATATTTTTTAAGATTAGCGGATAAACATGGAGTTGAAGTGTTGAAACATGGAAAAAATAAATACTATTCACCAGAAGAAAAATTAAGAATAATTAATCGTGTGCTAATAGATAACGAGTCTATTTTAAGTGTTTCAGTAGATGAGGGACTAAGTTCTTCTGGTTTATTAAACTCTTGGATTAATTCTTACATAAAAAAACAATTATAATGTTATTGAGAAAAGAAGAAATCGTATAGGTAATTGTGTTATGGAAAATGAAGAATGAAATGTTCTATGGACATGAATATGGATTTACTTCTCTTGATGAATTACAGAAGTCAATAGAAGAAGATATCAAGTTTTACAATCATAGCTAATTCCATTGTGTCCACCACATTTCTAGATGTTTTTGTGATATTCCATAAAACATTTCGCTGCATAAAAAAATTGAGAATTGCCGTATAAATAAAGGCTTTTCTCAAATTTTTTAAGTTGTAACTGTTAAAGAAAAAGCCAGGATGATTCCTGGCTAATACTACATAAAGTAAGGTGTCGCAAAATAAATGATAAAGATAATCATTAAAGCCCAAACGGTTGGGTGAATTTGTTTAGCACGACCAGCGGCACACATTGCGATTGTATAAACAATGAATCCACATGCGATTCCATTAGAAATCGAATACATTAAGATCATCATGATAATTGTGATGAATCCTGCAGCAGCGAATACCATGTCATCCCAATTAACGCCTTTTAATTGTTGTGCCATCATGATTCCAACAACAACCAATGCAGGAGCTGTAACAGCGTTTGTGACAGTACTCAATACAAGTGGTGATAAGAAAATTGATAATAAGAACAAGATACCAGTTGTACATGCTGTAAGACCAGTTCTTCCACCAACACCAACACCAGAAGTTGATTCTACAAAGCTTGTTACTGTACTTGTACCAACGATTGAACCAAATACGGTACCAATTGCGTCGGCAAGTAAAGCTTGTTCAGCATTTTCTAATTCACCTTTTTCATTTACTAAACCGATACGGTTACCAATCGCAACCAATGTACCAGCTGTATCAAAGAAGTCTACAAATAAGAATGAGAAGATTACTACGAATGCTTGGAATGGATTCGCAAATAATTCACCAAAACCAGTGAAACAAGCTCCAAAGGCTTTTAATTCAAAGTGGGCAGATACTGGATTAGAAGGAAGTACAGGCATTCCTTTCATACCCATCAAACCACCGATTACACCTAAAACAGCAGTAATAAACATTCCGACAAATACGGCAGCCGGTACATTTTTAAGCACAAGGGCAATCGTAATTAATAGACCAATAATGGCAAGTAACACAGTTGGATCGGTTAAGTTTCCAATACCTACGAAGGTTGATTGGTTAGCAACGATGATTCCTGCATTTTTTAATCCGACAAAGGCAATGAAGAAACCAATACCAGCGCCAATTGCTAACTTTAATTGTACAGGAATGGCATTAATAATGGCTTTACGAATTCCAGTTACCGAAATAATTACGAAAATGACACCAGAAATAAATACAGCACATAAAGCAGCTGCCCAACTGAATCCCATTTGTCCACAGATTGTGTAGGCAAATAAAGCGTTGACTCCCATACCAGCAGCCAAAGAGACAGGATAATTGGCAACTAAGCCCATGATGATACTAGCTACACCTGCAGAAAGTGCAGTTGCTAAGAACACCGAAGCTTTGTCCATTCCGGTATCACCTAAAATAGCGGGGTTTACACCAAGGATGTAAGCCATGGCTAAGAAGGTTGTCAAACCGGCAAGAATCTCAGTTTTGACTGAAGTATTCTTCTCTTTTAATTTGAAAAACTTTTCCATATTCTATATTTTTTCTCCCTCTATCGTTTATAAAACGATGTGTAAATTGTAAAACAAGTTTTCAGATTGTGCAAGATGGTTGAATACTTGTATAAATGAAAAACGAGATGTTTAAAGGCAACATCTCGGTCTTAGAATGAGTTTTTTTGACATTTAGCTTCAGGCTTCGATGCCGGCAAGCTTTAAAAACTTTTTATCGGATTGAATCGCATGGGTTAGGAAAGTTCCATCTTTGAAAAGGGCATAAGTTGTGACGGGACTAGGAACATTTTGAGCTGTTTCACGGTCCGTAACATGAATGACTTTTAGGTCAATCGACTTTTCTTTTGCGAGGGCTTCAATTCTTGGAACCCAGTAATAGGTAAAAGGGCATTGGTTTGTATAATATAGAACAAAGCCAGACTCAGAAACCTTTGGGTGTTTGGCACATTCTTTGAATTTTGGCAGCTTGTACTCTTCTGAGAAAGGGTAGACCATCAGGTTGATGCCCGTATCGGTTGTATCTGCGACAAAGAAGCCTTTATGGGATAGGTGTTTGGGATCGGATAAGAACTCTTTTTTTCTTTTATCGGAAGAAAGGATACAAAGACCTTCTTTTCCTTGGGCTTTGGCATCTTGTATACAGTGATTCAACAAGTCGTTTGAATAACCATGGCCTTTCATGCGACCGGAAACCCATAAACAATTGATATACATATATCCATCGGCTTCAATAGGAACCCAGGCTTTCTCTGCGGGAATGTATTCAATAAAACATTTTCCGCGTTCTATACTGCGATAAAAGACAAGTCCTTCATCCAATTGTTCTTTCATCCAAGCTTTTTTTAGAATGCTTTGTTTGCCAGACATTGCGCAACAAATATGTTCTTTATCAATATTCTCTTTTGTGATTTGTATATATTCCATAATATATCTCCTTGTTTAAGGAAAAGCATTGCGGATGCTTAGAAAAATTTCTTTCGAATGACGCGTTTTTCGTGATAGTAAAGGCGCATGATTGTAGAAACGAGTAAGATACCAAACGCTAAAGCTCCCGCAATACTGATTGTAGATAAACCAATATTTAAAGCAGGTATGGCGTTGCCATGAATGGCTTCTAACATTGTTTTATACATCCCAGTTCCTGGTACAAGAGGAATCAGCCCACAAACCAGAAAGGTAGTGACTGGACTTTTGCACTTACGGGCAAGAATTTCAGAAAGAAAGGATAGGGCAATAACCCCAATAAAGTTCGCTAGAATTTCATTGCATCCGTAATAGAGGGAAATTTTGTAACAAACGCCCCCAACGCCACCAACTAAGCCAGCGAGGAATAGATTCTTTCCTTTAATATTAAACAGAAGGCCAAAGCCAAGACTTGCCAAGAAGGCAGACAGGCCCATTTTTATAAATAGTATGCTCATAAAAACCTCACATCCAAAAATATAGAACAAAACCAGCTCCAACAGCTATAGAGATAGCACAAAGAAAGGCATCGGTCGCCCGAGCTAGACCAGAAAGCGTATCACCGGCAATCGTATCGCGAATCGCATTGGTAATAGCTAGACCAGGTACCAGCAACATTAAACTGGAGATCATCATACAATCTACACTTAGATTAGGAAAGAATGTATGGATGAGGATAACTAAGAAGGCAGCGATGGCGGCAGAGAACATCGTGTTTAAGGATGCATTTAAATTATATTTAGCCATGAAACTTGTGGTACAGCGGATGATTAAGCCGACAAAGAAAGAAGCAATCATTTCGGAAACCGTTCCATCAAAGAAAATCGCAAAAGCTCCGGCACCGATACCGCCAAAGAACATGGTAACTAAAAAGTCATAACGTTTTCGATTTTGAATGCGTTCCAATTCTTTTTCTACTTGTTCGACCGTAAAGGGTTGCGAGCACATGGTACGCGATAAGTCATTAATTTGATCAATGCGATCCAAATTGACTTCGGTATTCCGTACGCGTGCAATTCGGGTGTGGGTCTTTCCATCGATGGTCATCGAAAAAGTGATACCGGTTAGGGTGACATAGCTATCAGCATATTGCACCCCTTGCATATTGGTTGCCATACGAACCATTGTCTCTTCTACCCGGCGGACCTCAGCTCCACTTTCTAGAAGTAGGGTACCAACTGTACAAATCGTTTCTAAACATTTTTCTTCATTCATAGACTTGATTATAACATCATAATGCGAATAAAGAATTTAAATGAAAAGAATAAATCCATGTTTCGATTTTTTTGTCTGGTTGCATTTGATGCATGGCCTTCGCATAGGTCATCAATTGGCTTTGATAGCGGTCAATTAATTCTTCTTTTGTGGCTGTATCGGTTTTGTAGTCAACAATCACAATGGAATCATTGTTCCAAATGACTAAATCCATAAAACCATGAATGACTTGTTTTTGATCTTCTAGGATGTAACTGCATTCAAAGGTGTGATCCATTTTCATCCATTGCGCATAAGTAGGGTTATCATTTAACGCAAGTAATTGGTGCAGATCGGTTTCGTTACAGATATAACCTTTCTTTTTGGCAGTAGCCACCACTTCTTTTTCCTGGTAAGGAAAAGCACATTGTCCCATGATTTCATGGAAGATGGTTCCTCTTTGTGCACCTGTATTTTTCTTAAGATCTATTGTTTGCCAGGTTCTCTTTTGTTTCGATTGGCTGGCTGTTTTACTCGCAAAAGAAGTAGGTTCTTTTTCATAATATGGATGTTTGAGACAAATATTTGGTTTATCTTTTGCGTTTGGTCGTTCCAATAAGTCCTTTTTGACAAAGTGTACGGGACTATCAGGATCATTAAAATAGGTATGGAATAACCAAGAAGTATAACTCTCATTTTTTAACAAAGCGGAGGTATTTAAGCTGGACGAATAGGTATCATAGCTTTGTATTGTATCCACAAAAATCAATTCTTTTTCGGCACGGGTTGTCGCAACATAGAATACACGCATTTCTTCATTTAATGCATCATGAAGCTGTTTGGTTTTAAAGGCAATTTCTTCATACGAACGACGATAAACGCTCCCTTTTGCATCCAGTGAGGAAATACATATACCTAAATCACTATCTAAGAAGATATGCGAAGCATCTTCTCTATGTTTATCGTCATGTTTACTCAAAATATAGACAACCGGAAATTGTAAACCTTTGGATTGGTGCATGGTTTTAATATGTACAATATCGGCATGAATATCGTATGGATTGGTTTCACTGACAGCATCTTTTTGGGCATCGGCATCTAGTGTAGCCACAAAATCTATCAAAGAATCGAATTTTGTACTTTTCGCATACAATTCATCTAAATTGGTTTTGTTCTGTTGGGTCGTATGGTTAAAGTAAAAATCATTCCATGCGTATAGGTCTTTTAAACAATGACTTGGTTGATTGGTGAATTGTTTCGTTAACGTAAACCAAGGTTCCATGTATGCCTGGTCTTTGATACGTTGGAAAAGCGTGTATTCTTTTTCGTCCGAAATCAATTGATCAATGGATACTTGACCAATTGGAGAACATAGAGCAGCCGTAAGGGCGATATCATCCGATGGATTTAAATACGCTTTCAGGCAGGCAAGGATAATTTGTACACAATAATCTTGATAAAAGCCGCCTTTCGCTTGACCAACGCTAGGAATGCCATAGGCTTCCAAAGCCTCCATTAAATCGGAATAATCCTTACGATTTCGCGTTAAGATACAGATATCTTTAAAAGGCGTTCCTTTTTCATGATGTTCCAGGATATCTTGGGCTAATAGATCAATACAATTCTTTTTATGTAAGGCCTCAGCCGACTTAACGGTACTGCATTCTTCTTTGGAGTCATTGTATTCGGTATAAAGAAAACGAATGGGAACCTGTTCGCAATCTTCTTGTCGTTCGGTTCCTACCTGGGCAATATCACTATCTTGAAATTGGGAACCGAGGCAAGAACTATTCATGATCTTTTGGTAGAAGGCATTATTAAAATGGATGATATTTGCGTTAGAACGGAAGTTTTTATCCATATATAAGGTGCATTCTTCGGGATTATTCATATGTTTTTTCATAATCGCAGGATTGGTTTGACGGAATCCATAAATGGATTGTTTGATATCACCAACACGGAATACGCAGCCTTTTTTCGCAAAAGTAGCTATGATGCTTTCTTGCAGCTCGTTGGTATCTTGGAATTCGTCAATTAAAATCGCATCGTATTGATTAGAAATCTCTTCTTGAATGACATCGTTTTGGAGTAATTGATAAGCGAAAAGCTCCATATCCGTAAAATCAATGACTTCCATTTCTCTTTTTTTCAAATCAAATTGTTTCTTTGTCTCTAAAACCAGTTCACAGAATTCTTCTACGATTTTTTGATTGGCTTTGGCATCTTCCTTGAATTCTGACCAGGAAAATAAAACAGATGAAATTTCTGCTTCCAGTTTTTTTAAGTCTTCTTTCGTTTGATCAAAAGCAGCTTTATCCATTGTGCCTTTTTTTGTGGCACACATATATCCACAAGCTCCAATGTAGTTGGTAAAACATTTTCTGAATTGATCAAAGGATTCAGCTTCCTGGCATTTTTTTAAGTATTCCAGTTTAGTTGTGAAAATCGCATCGTTCCAGGTTGCATCGTTGCAGCACTCGATCATGGCTTGGATACGTTCTGAAAAGAAAGTTTTGAACCAGGTCTTTTTCTTATCTATCATTGCTTCCGAATAGAAAGAGTGTAGCCACTTTTCTGGATCTGGTTTCGCCCATGCAGCATTTATGCAATCAGAAACTATAGGCGCAATTGCTTCCAGTTTCTGATTGAAAGTTGTTAGATAACGTTGCAGACAAGGGGTCGCAACCAATTTACACGCTTCTTGGAATCCTTCATTTAAGGCCTGTTCTTTTTGCGCTTCGCTGGCGGTATGGTTTACGGTATCCAACGTTAAAGGGATTTTATAGTAGTAATTTTTCACGATTTTTAAACAAAACTTATCAATGGTAGAAATATCTGCAGTTTCTAAGATAGATAATTGTTTTTGGATGAATTCACTCTTTTCTTCGGCTTGCAGGCGGGTACGCAAACGATCTTTCATTTCGCTGGCGGCATCATTGGTAAAAGTCATTGCCAAAATATGGTCAACCGGAATGTGATCTTTCACAATCAATTGACATAAGCGTTCCACTAATACACGGGTTTTTCCACTACCAGCACTGGCGGAAACAAGGGTATCTTTGCCGCGTACTTCAATGGCTTTTTGTTGATCTATTGTGAAATTCATTCGGCTACCTCCAATCGATTCGGTTTGGTTTCTTCTTTACGTGCATTACGACAAATGCAACGATATGGGCAATATTTATTACATGCATCTTTTAGATAATTTGGTTGAATTTGACCAGAAAGAATATCTTGGGCAATGGATTGTACGATGGTCTGCCATTCTTCTTTCATCTGGTTGAAAGAAAGATCGCGTTTAGAGGTTTGAAGCATTTTTTCATCCGCATAGATGCTAACATCTTCATAATCTTTCCCATTAAGTTTAGAAAAACTTTTGTTTTGTACATCCTCTAAAGATATTTCTGACCAGTTATCTTTTTTTCTTTTATAGTTGACCTTGATGGCTTCTTGTTTGACCGGCTTTGTCTTTAAGGCAATATAGTAATGCCCCAAAGGAAGCAAAGAACTTTCTTTTTGATAGGCAATCGTATAAGTGGCCAATTGTAGGGAAAGTCCTTGCTTAAATTCAGAATAGTTCCATTTTTTTTCACTGCTCTTATAATCAAAGATCATAAAAGAGGTATCGGAAGTATCGATTCGGTCAATATAGCCATGGAAGGAAATAATATAGTCATCCCAAGGTAATTCCATGGTAAATTCTTTTTCTTGTTCGGAAATCTGCATATGCCACTGGTCCTGGAATTTGGCTAAATTGTGGAAAATGGCTTCTAACTGCGTCAATAAAGTCATTTTTTGTTGGGAAATCCAAACCTTTTTACTAGGGAAGGTATTCTCTAGCCAGGCATATTCTGCATTTAGCGTATCTTGCAGGACTTGTCTATCACAGGTCGCAAATTTTTCTCCATATATATTGGTTAATTTTTCTAAGATGGTATGAAGAATAGAACCTCTGGTTCGCAGGTCAGCCCAGCTTTTTTGTTCTTTGAGATGGAGCCCATAGGTTAAATAATAAGTTAGGGGACAACGCACAAATTTTTCAAAGCTTGATACTGAACCATGTAATGTGTTCTCTTTTAAATACAAAGCTTTTGCCTGTTGGGCATCAATACTAAACGTTGGTTGTTGCCAAATGGAAGGATCCTTTACATCTATAAAATAAGATTCTTTTCCTAAAAATTGCTGCATATCTAAACTTTCTTGATAGGCCTCGCCTTGATAATTGGCTTGGGGCATTGTCACAATTAAGTTTTGTACTTGGCCCAAGGTTTCTTCCAAATAAGCTTTTTGTAGCTTGTTTCGGGTATCTAAGGAAGGCAAAGACGTATGCATGATATAGGTTTCATTGAAAATACCAGTTTCTTGGTCTAAAACAGGATACCCATCGGCATGGGCACTACATAAAAAGACATTTGGGCGAAGGGCACATAGCGTGTTTTTATTGCCAATCAAAACCCCGGAAATATCAGAGGCATTTCTTGCCTGATGGAGGCTTTTAATCTGATGTAGAGCAATGCGATAGTTGGGCTTCGATTCTGAGGCATCGATGGCATCACAAAGAATCGTCTGCACTTGTCCAAAAATCTGGATATTATCTTGGGTTGGTGCATTGGCTTCCTGGATGATAGCTGCCATGTCTTCAAGACCAGCCATGGGGTGTTTATCCATCCAGTCTTTTATTTTGGCTTCAGAGTTTAAGACTTTTTGCCAGTCTTTTTCATTCATAAAAGGGTTATCCGAATAAGCAGGATGTACTAGATCCATAGATGGAAAAGCCTCGGGAAATAATGCGAAGTAATCTTCGAAATAAGCATATTTTGCCCCTAAAATTTTCACAAACTGTAAAAAATTCTTTAATGATGGTTCAATCAAATATTGAATAGCTTGCACCCATTGATTCAGAATCGGGTTATTATGGTTTTCTTTAAGCAGAGTATAAGGTATTTTATACGCTTCGAACATTTGTTCCAGGACAAAGCTATCCTGGCTATCACAACACGCAATCAAGACATCTTCGGCATTCCATTGTTTTTCCACAATTGTTTGGGCAATCCATTGGGCTTGTTTACGCGGCGTACCTAGGGAAACATAGCTTTGGCGAGTTGATGTTGGTTTGGAGTCCAACCATTTTGCGCCAGCTTGAAGGAGCTGTTCTACCCATAAAGCATCCCATGCCGAATAGGGTGTACGTAAGATATAGACATCCTCTAGAGAGGGAATACTTCCTTCGGATTGACCGAGTTCTAAATCTTTTAACAAGTTTAAGATGACTTTTAAATCTTTCTCTTTTTTCGTGCCAGCTGGCCAAGTACTTTGCGAGAAAGTTTTTGCCAGGCGCATAAAACGAAGACATTCTTCTAAAAAAATCGGATCATCGATACTTTTATAGAAGTCATTGGTGCTTGGTACGTTTTCTAAGGCTTTCTGGACTTGGATGAGATAGCTTGTTTCACTTTCTTCTTTAGGAAAGAAAGTATCCAAAAAAGAAGCAAGGGACAGCACTTGTAAAGATAAATAATGGTCTTGTTGTTTCAGAAGTTCTTGATAAAGAACTAAATGTAAACTGCTTGGAGCAAGGATGGTTCCTTTTTTTGGCATCTTGATCATAAAAATTCCTCCTAAAATAAATATATAGAATAATGTGACATTCTTAATGCATGTTAAGGTAAGTTCTTGAAATTATTTTAGCATATTCGCTTTCCTGACTTGTGGGCAATTGTAGCAAAAAGGATTGCCGATGAATTTGTAAAGAAGTTTACCAAATCAATAAAAGAAGCTGATTATAGCGAATTGCGAAATATTGTAGCCGAAGGTCTACAAAAAGTTAGTGGTTCTCTGGCAACAGATTCATCGTCAAAAAAGCGTGAAATTGTTTTATATTAGAAAAAGAAATTGGCAAAATTATCCAGCCATGCTCGTTCGAATAAACGCGGATGGATGTTTGCGTTTGGCTTTGTATTCCTTGTCTTTCTTCAATCCATCACATCCGGACCACATATTGCTCTAGATATCATCCTGGTTATGGGACTGCTTCTCATTTTTGTCTTCCGAATCTATCCATATAAACTTACTGCGGATTCTCTGAATCGCTTTTCGATTTATTATGCATGTTTTGATGGAAAAGAGATAAGCTCTTGGGATGAGTTAACGAGTGCTGTGAATTTGCCATATGATACGGTTTTAAAGGATTTTCAATTTTATATTCAAGAAAAAGTCTTGTTGGAGACGCATTATGATAAAAAGAATGTGTATTTAAGCAATGTTGCTTATCAAAGAAGATCTACGACAGATCTTCCACCTAAACCAAAGCCACAAACGAAGGTACCGGAACAATCGGAAGCCGTTACGAAAACACAGAAGTTTTTGGATCAAATTGAAGCCTATAATAAAGAGATTGATAATCCAGGGGTTTCAGCACAATTGGATTATATGAGATTGATTGTCGTTAAGATTCAAGAGTATATAAAGAAACATCCTGAAGCAGAAGCCAAAACCGAACGTATGACACAGTATTATTTACCGATGACGATGAAGCTGTTGAAGAATTATCAAGATCTAGATGATGATATGGTTTCTGGAAACAATCGGAAACATTCAAAAGAAGAAATTGAAAACGTACTGAAAAAGGTCAATGAAGGTTTTAATGCCTTGTATGATGAACTCTACCAAGATACATCGATGGATATTCATGCAGATATCTCGGTATTAGAAACACTGTTGGCTCAAGATGGTTTGACAGATCAGAAAATGAAAGGTGGCCAAGAAAATGGAAACGAATAAAGGACCAGAATTAACTTTACATCCGGAACAGAAAGAAGAAGAGGTTGTACAAGCACAACCGGTACAAGACCTTAGCGAGGATCTTTCCGTTGATTATAAACAATTTAATGAGGCTGAAATTCAGCAGATTCATGACTTTTCCCAACGGATTGATATTACCGATAATACAATGATCATGCAGTATGGCATCAATGCCCAAAAGAAATTAGCGGATTTTTCCGATTCAACTTTGGAAAAGGTGAAAACCAAAGATTTAGGCGAAGTCGGCGATATGTTGAGTCAGGTCGTTGGCGAGTTGCGTGAATTTGATGGCAATGGTGAGAAAAAAGGTCTTTTTGGTTTGTTTAATAAAGGTAAGAACAAAGTTGAAGGCATGATATCAAAATATGAACAAACGGAAACGAATGTAAATAAAATTGCTGGCATGTTACAAGATCATCAGATTCGTTTATTGAAAGATACATCGATGTTGGATCAATTATTTGATTTGAATAATACCTACTATAAAGAATTATCTATGTATATTGCAGCAGGTAAAGAAAAATTGCATCATGTAAAAAACGAAGAGATTCCTGCTTTGGAACAAAAAGCATTGCATTCAAACTTACCTGAAGATGCGCAAGCTTTAAAAGATATGACAATGTATTACGATCGTTTCGATAAGAAATTACACGATTTAGAGTTAAGTCGTATGATTGCGATTCAAACCGCTCCACAGATTCGTTTGTTGCAAAACAGCAATAATCTAATGATTGAAAAAATTCAGTCTACTTTGGTGAATACGATTCCGTTATGGAAAAATCAGATGGTCATCACTTTGGGTTTGCATCATGCCACGGAAGCAGCCAAGACCCAACAAGCAGTATCGGATATGACCAATGAGTTGTTGAAGAAGAATGCCGATGCCTTGCATTCTGCAACGGTTGAAACCGCAAAAGAATCCAATCGTTCGATTGTGGATATTGAAACCTTGAAACATACCAATGAACAATTGATTCAAACCTTTGATGATGTATTGCAGATTCAAGAACAAGGACGAATCAAACGGCAGGAAGCTGAACAAGAGTTGCGTCAAATTGAGAATGAATTGAAACAAAAAATCTTGGAGATTAAACATGACTGAGACCGAACAGACAGTTGCGTTAGCCATTAAAGCTGCAAAAGAAAGAGATATTCATCATATCGTTGTGGCGAGTACGCATGGGGATACACTAGAGTTATTGAAAGATTGTGGCTTACATGTTGTGGGCGTGACAACGGCCTATGATAAGGGTGTTTGTGGTTTATCGGAAGAAAAACGTAAAGCATTTGAGGTTATGGGAATGGATATTGTGACAGCTGGTCATGCATTAAGTGGTGCGGAACGCTCTTTTTCGCGCAAGTATGGTGGCTATGGTCCTACTGAAATTGTTGCCGATACCTTGCGTATGTTTGGCCAAGGTACAAAAGTTTGTGTGGAAATAAGCACAATGGCTTTGGATGCAGGGAAAATTCCTTATCAAGAAAAGGTCCTTGCGATTGCGGGCAATGGAAGTGGTGCCAATACGGCGCTTGTCTTAACGCCGGCATCTTCGAATGCACTTTTAGACACGAAAATCCATGAAATACTTTGTAAGGGCTTGTAAGTTTCTGTGAAAAGGCTTATAAATGACCTGTAGGGATTTACGAGAAAAAAAGGGTAGATTATGAATATTCCAGAAATTCTTGTCGCAAATGGCACAGGGGCTTTATTAGTTATATATATGTTTCTTTTGCGTGTTTGCACAAGTGAAACCGATAAATATCGTGCAAAACTCTATGATGCGATGCTTGTCATAACATTGACAGCACAAATCACAGAAACACTGAGCTTTTTATTGGATGGTCACATGTTCTTCGGCTGTCGCTTCCTTTTGTATTTAACGAATACAATTTGTGTTTCGGCAACGGTTCTTGTGGGCTACATTTGGTGCTTATTTGTGGATTATCGTATTTTCCAAAGTTTAAAACGCTTAAAGAAAAAACGTATTCAATTGGGAATTCCCGTTCTTTTGGTTGAAGTATTGGTTCTTTTGAATCTATTTATACCAGGTTTGATGTTTCGAATTTCCAGTCACAATGTGTATACAAGAGGTACTTTTTCGCTATTGATTTATATCCTTTTGATGGGGTATTTTTTAGAAAGTATTTATATTGTTCATATCTTTGAAAAGAAATTTGGATCGGTGAAGTTCTTTCCCGTTGTCTACTATATGTTTCCTTGTATTATAGGTGCAACGATTCAAGCCATCTTCTATGGAATCGCAACGGGATGGTTATCGGTTTCGATTGCATTTATGCTGGTGCATATGCAGCTCCAGAGTTTTAATACATTTATCGATGAAATGTCGGGCTTGTACAATCGAAAGTATTTGAATTACTATCTTCACAAGATGGAAGAAACCGAAAATGCCAAGTACTTTGGGATTATGTTAGATGTGAATGACTTTAAGAGTATCAATGATACATATGGTCATTTAATGGGGGATCAAGCAATCAAAGAAATCGGGCATATTTTAACCCATGCGATTCCTTCCAATGCGATTGCGATGCGCATGGCTGGAGATGAGTTTATGGTCTTTGTGGAAACCGGATTACAAGAAGAAGCAGAAAAATGTCAGGCTCAGATAGAAAAGCGGGTCCAACATTTTAACGATACGACAGATCTTCCTTTCTACTTATCTTTCTCTTATGGTGTTGCCAAATACGATGGGCAAGAACTAAGAGATTTTCTAGCGGAAATGGATGAAAAGATGTATAACGAGAAGAAAGTGAATTTAGGGCTGAAGTAGCCCTTTTTTCATGTTTCGTGGAGTATGATATAATTCTGATTATGGAAAAAATTAAGGAAATCATTGTCGTGGAAGGCCGCCATGACAGTAATACACTCAAACAGTATTTTGATTGTGACACAATCGAAACCGGTGGCGATCAATTGATTGATACGACCATTGATCGAATTGCCCGTGCCCAAAAAGAACGCGGTGTCATCATTTTTACCGATCCAGATTCACCAGGGGAACAGATTCGTCGGTGGATCAATGAACGCGTACCAGGGTGTAAGAACGCTTTTATTGAAAAGAAGAAGGCAAAAACGCCACATAAAGTTGGCGTAGAACATGCCAAAAAAGAAGATTTATGGGAAAGTTTATCGCATTGTGTGACATTTGATAAAGAAAATCATTCTCTGAATTGGAATGAATTTATCGATTTAGGCTTAGTAGGTAATGCCTCCTTACGCCAGGCCATCTGTCAACGATTTCACATTGGGCTTTGTAATGCGAAAACATGTTATAAACGTTTAAATGAAATGAATATTAATGCCACTCAAGTTCGAAAGGAGATGGAGTATGTCCTCAGCAATCGCAACCATTCGTAGAACGAAAGAAATTCAAGAAAAGTATCAAGTATTTACTAAAAAGACATATGGGCAAAATTTCATCATTGAACCACGTGTGGTAGAAAAAATTGCCGCAGCAGCAATTTCCGATGAAAATCAATTGTGTATTGAAATTGGACCGGGCATCGGGGCTTTGACACAGATGTTGTGTGAAAAAAGCAAGCATGTCGTAGCTTATGAAATTGATGAACGCATGCCAGAAGTTTTGCGGAATGAAATTGCCTCGGATCATTTAGAAATCATTCTCCAAGATTTTCTAACCGTTGATGTCGACCAGGCGATTGCCCAGTTCCGTCAACCTGGACAAGGGGTCGTATTTGCCTCAAATTTGCCGTACTACATTACTACGCCGATCCTTTTTAAATTGTTTGAAGCTAAAGAGCCTATTGATGCGATTACTGTTATGATGCAAAAAGAAGTGGGACAACGCTTTTTAGCTCAAGCCTCGGCGAAGGAATACAATGCACTTAGTGTCATTTGGCAATATAAATGTGACTGCAAGAAAGTGATGGATGTCTCACGACATGTCTTCTGGCCGAGTCCAAGAGTGGATTCTGTTGTGTTGCAATTTACCTTTCATCATAAATATCATTATGCCAATGAAGCAGCTTTTTTCTGGCTGGTTAAGAGTTGTTTTGTGCAACGGCGCAAGACCATCTACAACAATTTGCAGAATGCACTAAAAGATAAAGAATTAGCTTTACAAATGTTAGAAAAGGCGGGAATTGCACCAAGCAAACGTGCCCAACAATGCCAATTGGAAGATTTTATGCGCCTTTTTGAAGCAAATGAATCAAGTCTTATTGCGGCATATCAAAACCAATCATAGAACCAGAGCCACCTTTGATGAGGTGGCTTTTTTCGTGTTCTTCTGTTTTAGGGATATTTATTATATAATGGACTTGTTTAACGAGGTAAATTATGAAAGTATATGCGCCAGCAAAAGTAAATCTCGCCCTTGATGTATTAGGGCAAAATGAAGATGGCTATCATGAATTAGATATGATTATGGCACCTGTACTATCTTTATATAATGTTGTAGATATTACACCCGATGATAAGACAACCATTACATGTACCAATGGAGATATTCCAGATGACAATGCAATGCGAAAGATGGTTCAGGTTTTAAAGGAAAATTATCCGATTTCCGATTATGCGATTCGAATTGAAGAGCATATTCCGATGCAAGCAGGACTTGCCGGAGCAAGTGCCAATGCGGCAGCGGTTTTAAAAGCAATCAATGATATGGATGAATTGCACTTGTCACAAGAAGATATGATCCGTTTAGGCAAACAAGTCGGAGCGGATGTGCCTTTTTGTGTTGTGAATAAATATGCGCGTGTAAAAGGTATTGGGGAACAGATTCGTTGTATGGATTGCCAATGGAAATTTTCTATTCTTTTGGTTAAACCAGAAGCTGGAGTTTCAACTCCAGAAGCTTTTAAGACATGGCATCAATTAGAACCGATGCATCCTGATTTGGATGCTTTGGAAGATCTGCTTGTAGCACAAGATCTACGTCAATTCGTTCAAGCCATGGGAAATGCTCTAGAGCCGGCAGCTTTGCACTTGGTAGAGTCTTTAGCTGTATTAAAAGAACAGATGCAAGCTTTAGGTCTTGCGGTAATGATGACGGGTTCCGGTTCTACAATGATGGGATTTGGTAGTCGAGAACAACTCGCAAAAGCCCAGGATTGCTTGAAAGATCAATATCCGTTTGTACAGATTGTGACGGTGGGATAATGACATACGCCATATTAAAATATATTTTATTTATTGTTTGTTTTGGATTGAGCTTTTATGCAGTCAGTTCGATTCAGTTTGATAAATTTTGTTCAGTCAAACAACCCCGTAAGGTGGTTGTACTCCTTTTTTTATTAGCCCTTGTACTGGCTTACTTGGCAAGTCAGGCCATTTTAGATTTGACGATTTATAACGGATTTGGAGGAAGCTATGTTTGATCATTGGTATGCACTGGATTTAGGTGGGCATGCTTGTCGATTTTATGATTTTTTAGAAGAAAAAGAATGTTCGTTGCCTTCTTTAATTGCTTGGCAAGATAAACAGGCGATTGCGGTAGGACAAGATGCTTTGCGCTATGTGTACAAAGATCAAAGAAAGACAAGTGTAAAAGAACCATTGGATTATAATCGTATGATGTCTAGCGTAGCACCACTTGTACAAGCTGGTATGAAACAACTGGGAAGTTCCCATAGTGTGTTTCGTCCCCGGGCTTTGGTTGTTGTGCCAACCGAAACTTCCGAAGAACAATTGTATCATTGGCAAACTGAAATCAATAAAGCGGGGATTGCCAAGATTGATTTTATGACTGTGATGGATGCTTTACAGACCATTGAACCAACCATGTTGATTCACTGTGGGCATACATATACCGAAATTGGTGTTTATTCCCATGAACAGCGCATTGTGTTAAAAACGATTTTCTTTGCGGGAAAACATGTCGATGAACTGATACAAAAAAAGATTGCAGAATTAAGCAATTGTTTAATTACGTTTGAAGATGCCAGAGCTTTGAAAGAAGCGGCTAGTCAGACTCTTTGGAAAGGGAAGAATGCGACACTTCTATGCAATGCGAAAAACCAGAGAAATGAATTCGTGCAAGTCACATGCAAGGCAATGGATCTTTGGCCTTGTATGAAAAGTGTGATTGATCAAGTGACGCTTTGGGCGAAGCAGTGTATGGAAAGAGTCAGTGTGGAGATGAAAGAACAAATCCATGAAAATGGAATTTTATTAAGTGGTGGCATGGCCAATTGTTTTGGCTTACGCCAAAATCTTCAAGAAGAACTGAATCATCCGGTAATTTGTACAAATCGTCCTGAAAGTGATTTAATAGAGAATATGAAAGGATGGAAATAGCTTTGATTGATTTTCGCATAATATGGATACCTTTTCTTATATCTCTATCCCTGACCCCTTTAGTAAAAAAATATTCCAAATGGGCCAAAGCGTATGCTAAGGAAAACAATCGGACGGTACATCATGGCATTATTTCGCGAATTGGGGGTATTGCGATTTTTATCGCTTTTATTACCACAGCTCCCGTTTTCTTGCATCCTGATCAAGCAATCAATGGTATTGTCCTAGGTGGATCGATCATGTTCTTTACTGGTCTAGTCGATGATTTGATTGATATTCGCCCTCCGGTCAAACTCTTTTTTGAATTAGTGGCTGCCATTGTGTTGGTTGTGAATGGTGTAAGTGTAGATGTTATCCATTTGCCATTTGGCATTGTGATCAATCATCCGTTATTTTCTTTTTTATTTACGGTGATTTGGGTAGCTGGTATTACCAACGCCATTAATTTAATTGATGGTCTAGATGGCTTAGCTGGCGGTATGTCCTTGATCATGTTGGTGGTTATTGGCTGTGTTTCGGTTCTTGAAAGACGTTTAGATGTTGCCATTTTAACTTTTTTATTGGCTTCAAGTACCGCTGGATTCTTAGTCTTTAATGCACATCCGGCAAGTATTTTTATGGGAGATTGCGGTTCCTTGTTTTTAGGTTTTATGATTTCCGCGATTTCTTTGTTGGGATTTAAAGGGTCAACAATTATTACTTTGGCCTTACCTATGTTGCTTCTATGCATTCCGATTATTGATACACTAAGTGCGATTTTACGCCGTACCATTAAAGGAATGAAATTTATGCAAGCGGATAAAAGTCATATACATCATTTGTTGATGGCACAATTTGGTCATCAAAATACGGTGATTATCATGTGTGGTATGACAACCTTATTTGGTTTATGTGCATACGCTTATTTAATTAACACAACCATTGGTTTTACAGTAATGATGCTTCTGCTTTTAGTGATGGAATTATTTATTGAAAAGAGTGCAATGATTTCAGAACACTTCCATCCTTTAATTGGTTTGTATCATCGGATTGTACATCGTATAAAATCCATTCGACAATGAGAAATCATTGTCATTTTTTTGTAAGAAGTATTTGTTTCAATAGAAGTATGGAAGTAAAAGACTGGCTAAAACAAGATGCTTTCTCCTTTGAACAATTTTATGGAGAAGCCCAAAAAGAAGAAAAGAACTTATTGGCGGCAATGAGTAAAAAAGAAAAACACGATTATTTGATATCCAAAGTCAACTATTGCCAACGAAAGACGAGCGTATCTAATCTAGAACAAGGTGTTCGAATCCGTAAAGGGGATATTTGTTTTATCGACTATGGTCTTTCGTATGTTTGTGAAGTAGCCTATCAGCACTTTGGTCTGATTCTTTCCTTAGTTCATGGCAAAGCTTTTGTAGTTCCTTTAGGCGGAAATCAGAAAACGCTAAAAAGGGCCAAAGGAAAAAATAATCCTCAAGGCAAAAGACATTTAATGGCCTTAGGGGAAGTCAAAGGCTTATCGAAGAGCAGTGTTCTCTTTTTAAATGATGCCAAATGGATCAATACGGCTCGTATTATTGATGTGAAAGCGCATTTGAATCCGAAGGAAGCGCTATTCCAAGAAATCCGTCGCCGAATTATAGAGTTGATAGTATAATAGGGCAATAAAGAAGGTGTTTTCATGTTTTATATTGATCAATGGTATCTGATTCTTGTGGTTCCAGCGCTTTTGTTTACCGGTTATGCGCAATGGAAAGTGAAGAGTACCTATGCTAAGTGGCGGGCATATCCAAATTCCAGGGGTATGACAGGGGCTGAAGTAGCCCGATATATGTTGGAACAAAATGGAATTCAGGATGTTTCGATACAAGAGATTTCTGGAGAATTAACCGATCACTATGATCCACGCTCGAATGTAGTTAATTTATCGCGTGAAGTATACGAAGGAACAAGTATTGCTTCGATTGGTATTGCGTGTCATGAAGTGGGCCATGTGATTCAACATCATGTGGGATATTTTCCAATTAAAATTCGTATGGCTATTATCCCTTTGACGAATTTAGGTTCTACTTTGGCAATGCCTTTGATTGTTTTAGGCTTAGTCATTAATGCGACGCGCTTAGCGTGGTTGGGTGTTTTATGTTTTTCTTTATCTACGCTTTTTCAATTGGTGACACTACCGGTTGAATTTGATGCAAGTCATCGGGCCTTAAAGACCATTGAAGATTGTGGCTTGTTTGAAGGCAGTGATGCACGAGGCGCCAAGGCTGTCTTAGTGGCAGCGGCTTTAACGTATGTAGCGGCTCTATTTGTCAGTTTGATGCAGCTTTTGCGTTGGGTTATAATTATTGCTTCATCACAACGTGATGACAATTAAAAAAACGAGTGATAGTCACTCGTTAGTCTAAATGATATTGAAGGCGCATAGCCTTTGATAAATAGCGAATATTCATCATTTCACAGATGGCACATACTTTATCCATAATCGATACCAGAATTCCTTCGCGATGTTTTGGTGGAATGGGGGTTAAAGGAAACATGTGGCGGGCAATGATGTTCGCTTCTAAATCGTTAATTTGAAAGTCTTGGAAAGCTTTTTCTTTGGCAATACGCGGATGGTTAAATCCATGCCATTTATGGGAATCATCTTTTTCATGCCAATCATAGAGAAAATAATCATGGAGTAAAGCTCCTCGGATTAAAGCTTGTTCATCAAAACGGAAAGGCAAGTGGCTCGCAATAAAATAGCTTGTATAGGCAACGCCAATGGAATGTTCATAGACACTCGTTCCGCGGTGTTGCGTAAAATGACGTTCTTTATTCATATGTTTTGATGAAGTGATCGTATGACCTAAACAAGTAAATTTCAATTGTGTAGAAGTTAATGGTTTTAATTTTTTTCTTTCCATAGACTTTCCTTTCTTTGCTAAAATGATTATATGAATCACAGAAAGAAAATACAAGAATAAATTCATAGAAAGGATTTGTTATGATTGCATTTGTAGAAGGAACCGTCCGCCTGATTCGTCAAGAAACCATTGTCCTTGACGTGCAAGGGGTTGGCTATGAACTCTATGTCAGCCGCCCGGAAGCGCAAAAAATCGGCAGTGAGGTTTTTTATTATACGTACCAACATGTCCGGGAAGATGCCATTCTTCTTTTTGGCTTTGAAAAAGAAGAAGATTATGAAGTTTTCATGCGTTTGATCAATGTGCGTGGCATTGGACCGAAAAGCGCTTTAAATATTCTAGGTGTAATCAGTGGACAAGAGATGATTCAAGCCATTGAAAACGATGATATTAAGCGTTTAAAATCTTTGCCAGGTATTGGTGCGAAAACGGCAGGACAAATTGTTTTGGATCTTAAAGGAAAATTTGTACCCGTTGAAACCAAAGCAGAGGAAAAGGTGGAAAATCCGGCTTGGCAAGAAACGCAGGAGGCTTTGGAGACCATGGGCTTTAAAGCCAGCCAATTAACCGAAGTGAAGAAAGAATTAGCTTCACAAAAGGATTTAACGACATCGCAAATGTTACGAAAAGCATTGCGTTTATTAGGTAATTAAGAAAGGAGATGTTTTCTTGGAAAGAGAAGTATCGGCAGATCTACAAGAACAAGATGGCTTAGAAACCAGTCTTCGTCCATCGAATTTAGATGAATATATTGGACAAAAGAATTTAAAAGAGAATTTATCAGTCTTTATATCAGCTGCGAAACAAAGACAAGAAGCCCTGGATCATGTTTTATTGTATGGACCACCTGGGTTAGGAAAAACAACTTTGGCATATATTTTGGCCAATGAAATGCATGGGCATTTAAAACCAACAAGTGGACCTTCTATTGAAAAAAGTGGCGATTTAGCGGCTTTGTTGAGTACGTTAGAGCCAGGAGATGTATTGTTTATTGATGAAATTCATCGCTTGCCCAAACAAGTAGAGGAAATCCTCTATCCGGCAATGGAAGATTATTGTTTGGATATTGTTGTGGGAAAAGACAGTGCGACTACGCATAGTATTCGCTTAGAACTGCCTCCATTTACTTTGGTTGGGGCTACTACGCGAGCTGGCGATTTAAGTGCTCCCTTACGCGATCGTTTTGGGATTGTTTCGCAATTGGAATATTATTCACTAGAGGAACTTTCGCAAATTGTGGCACGTACCAGTCGGGTTATGCAAACCGAAACCGATAGTGATGCGGTGCGCGAAATTGCTTTGCGCTCACGTGGTACGCCACGCATTGCCAATCGTTTATTCCGTAGAGTTCGGGACTTTGCCCAAGTCTATAACGAAGGTCAAATTTCTTTGGATATTGCGAAAACGGCGTTGGATCGACTCCAAGTAGATCAGTTGGGCTTGGATAGTGTGGATCATCGTTATTTACGTGGAATTATTGAACGCTTTAAAGGTGGACCGGTTGGTTTAGAGGCCATTGCTTCCAGCATTGGTGAAGAGCCTAGCACGATTGAAGATGTGTATGAACCATATTTGCTTCAGATTGGCTTTATCAATCGTACTCCAAGGGGTCGTGTCGCAACGCAAAAGGCTTACGAGCATTTAAAAATCAATTACCAAGAAGGACTTTTTGACTGATGGAACAAGCGAGCAATTGTTACGTTTTGATGACGGCTTCTTCTAAAGAAGAGGAAGTATGCCGTTTCTTAAATGAGAACGAGGGCATCGATGCTTTTAGTCCCAAAATGGAATTTTATCATCGCGTTGCAGATGAAATTCGCCTAAAGACGCTTTTTCCAGGATATATTTTTGTGTTGACAACACTGAATCAAAAGGAGGTCGATGAACGGTTTCGGCATTTTCCTTTGAAAAATACCTCTTTTAAAGAATTGAAGTATGAAGGGGTCTCGGCTCTAAAACCCGAAGAGAAGCAGATTCTGCGTATGTTGCTGGATGAAAAGCGTATCTTGCGTATGTCAAAAGGGATACTGCTGAATAAAAAACTGCATGTTTTAGAAGGGCCTTTAACGGGAATGGATGAATATATCATTAAGTATGATAAACACAATCGTTTGGCTACCTTAAATTTGACTTTCCTAGATCAGCGTTGGGTAGTTGGGGTATTATGTAAAGAAAACGACCGATGAATATCGGTCGCTATTTTTATTGAATCACAATAGATTGAATTTTTTGTTCTTCCTTTGGTCGATCTTGCCAGTTTGTTTTTGTGGATGCGATTTTATCTAATGTATCAAATCCATCGGTCAACTTTCCAAAGGCAGCATATTGCCCATCAAGATGAGGTGCATCTTGATGCATGATGAAGAATTGGCTTCCGGCTGAATTAGGATCCATAGCACGTGCCATAGATAAAACACCACGTGTATGTTTTAAATCATTTGGGAATCCATTGCTGGAAAATTCTCCTACAATACTGTAGCCAGGACCACCCATTCCTGTTCCTTGAGGGTCTCCACCTTGAATCATAAAGCCAGGAATGACACGATGGAAAATTAGACCATCGTAGAATTTTTCATTAACGAGCTTCACAAAGTTTTCCACTGTCTTAGGGGCAATTTCGGGATAAAGTTCAGCTGACATAGTGTCGCCGTTTTCCATTGTAATTAAGATATTTGTCGTTTTCATGTTAAATCCTCCAGGGATATTTTACCAAAGATGCTAATCTAAATGGTATTTTTCTTTTAATTGTTTTTGGCGTTCTTGCCATAACTTATCGGCAACTGGATCCCAGTTTTTCGCATAGTTTACGGTTTTAGAACGTAAATGGTCAACGCTTTCTGGTTCTTCTGGATCGGTAGAGTGGGCGTTTGTACCTTTGACAATTTCTGGTAAAATATTTGGATTTTCCAACATTGGACAAGGTTTATAGTGGTTTTCATTAAATGGTTGACGTTTGTGATATTCCATAAACAATGGGGAACGCAAACAATCTAACAAGGATTTTTCCCGAATGTTGGAATCGCTATAGTGAATGAATACACAAGGATCCACATCGCCTTTGGCATTGATATGTAAATATCTTCTTCCGCCGGCAACACAACCACCAACATATTCTCCATCGTTTTGGAAATCTAGTAAGAATAGTGGTTTGGTAGCTCTGGCATGACGAATTCGCTTATAAACTTCAACACGTTGTTCTGGGGTTGGCATAAGTTCTGGTGTTGATGCCATACCGGTTGGCATAAAGTGGAAGTACCAAGTGAAGTAAGCACCTAAATCAATCATCTTTTGGAAGTATTCTTCACTAGTGATGGCATCCCAGTTAACGCTTGTATAACAGCAGCTAAAGCCAAAAGGTAGTTTTCTTTCTTTTAGTAGTTTGGTGGCGCGAATGACTGCTTGATAAACACCGGTACCACGACGTCCATCGGTTGTTTCTTCGTTTCCTTCCAAACTGATAGCAGGAATGAAGTTTTTAACGCGAAGCATATCATCGGCGAATTTCTCATCGATCAAAGTTGCATTGGTGAAACTTAAGAAAATACAGTCGTTGTGTTTTTCACAAAGTTTAATTAAATCGTTCTTACGTACCAATGGTTCTCCACCGGTATAAATATACATATAAACACCCATCTCTTTTCCTTGTTGGATGATGGAATCAATTTCATCATAAGACAGGTTTAATTTATTTCCATATTCAGCTGCCCAGCAACCGGTACAGTGTAAGTTACAAGCACTGGTTGGATCTAATAGGATCGCCCAAGGAATGTTGCAGTCGTATTTTTTTCGATACTCATCTTGGGTATGCCATCCATCCAAGGCAGAATTAATAAAGAAATTCACACCTATTTTCTTTATTGTATCTGGATCGAGGGAAAACAGACGATCATAAATAAAAGAGTAGTAAGGATTTTCAGGATTTGAGATGACCTCACGTACGCCTTTTCTTTCTCTTTCGAAACTTCCATTCGCAAATTTATCTACCCAATCAAGCAATTTTGGTAAATTCTCTTTTGGGTTTTTGAGTGCATAATTAATGGCCTGATTTAATCCGGCACGTTTTAGTGATGTTGTAATTGCCATAAATATTCCTCCTAGAATTATAGTTTAGGTGGAATGGTCAAAAAATGCTTGGTCAAATGCGTTGAATTGTCTGAAATACGGGAGTGTTCTCGTTGAAAAAGTGGAAATCTAAAAAAAGTGTGTATAATAAAGGCAACACAGAGGTTTTGTATGTTAGTAGAAAAAAGACAAGAATCCATCGTTGAACAAGTGAATCAAGAAGGTTCGGTATTAGTCAAAGAACTGGCTAAAAAGTTTGATGTGACAGAAGATAGCATCCGCAAAGATTTGACGGCTTTACAAAAAAAGGGGCTATTAAAAAAGACCTATGGTGGTGCGGTGCGAATCCGTGCCAAGATTGCTTCAACTGATATTGTGGCTCGCCATCGTGTGGGCAAGAATCAAGCGGATAAGGTAGAAATTGCCAAACGAGCTTTAACTTGTATTGAAGAAGGTGATTTGATTTATCTTGATCTATCCACTTCGAATCTGGAATTGGCACGACTTTTATTGCAGACGAAAAAAAATGTAACAGTTGTGACTAATATGATTGAGATTCTTCTACTGTATACACAATCAGATCAAAGAAATCTCGTGTTTGTGGGTGGTAACTTAAATCGTCAGGGCGATGCATTTAGTGGTGCGATGACTAACCAACAACTGGAACAGTTCCACTTTGATAAAGTGTTTATGGGTTTAGAAGGTTTGGATCTAGAATCAGGAGAGGTATATAACTTCAGTATTGAAGATGCGACTACCAAACAATTTGTTCTCCATCGTTGTAAAAAAGCTTATATGATGATGGAAACGCGTAAATTTGTGATGGCTGGAAATGTGTCTTATGCGCAATTGGATGATTTTACGGGAATTATTATGGAGAAAGAACCCGATGAAAAAATTCGGAGAAGCTTAGAACAGAGAGGTTTGGAATTATTATGAAAAAGAAATATTTTTTCTTTGATATCGATGGAACACTAACAGATAAAGCTACGGGTGAAGTTGTACCAAGTGCAAGAGTGGCTTTAAAAGAACTACAAGCCAAAGGGCATTTTGTGGCTATCGCAACGGGGCGAGCTCACTATAAGGCAAGTGGCTTTTTAGAAAATGTAGGCTTACATGATATGGTTTGTTGCGGTGGTGGCGGTTTAGTCATCAACGATGAGTTGATTCGCAATACACCTCTAGATTTAGAAAAGGCTAAAACCATTTTAAAAGAAGAATTGGACTTAGGCTATGGAGCTCTATTGATGTTGGATGATTCTGTAGATGTTTATGCCAAAGATGACAAGTTCCGTCAACAATGTGGACCAAGACAAGAGCCAACGCATTATATTATTGATCCAAATTTAGATTATGATGCCTTGGATGTGATTTATAAGATGTATTTTTCTATTCCAAGAGAAGAGGAGTACAAATTAAAACACAAAGATTTATTGGGCAACTTACGTTTCCGTCCGGAATACTTGATGTACCAATATGATGAAAAACATAAAGGAATCATGGATATGATGGATTACTTACATGCACCAGTGGAAGATGTTGTGGTATTTGGCGATGACTTTAATGATATGGTCATGTTTGATCCGCAATGGACTTCAATTGCGATGGGAAATGCTTGTCAAGAATTAAAGGACAAAGCAGACTTCGTCACAAAGGCCAATACGGATGATGGCATCTATTATGCATGTGAAAAATTTGGATGGATCTAGCCAGGCGGGAATGCCTGGTTTTTTTGCGTTGAACCGTTGTATAATAAAGGCATATGAAAGCGGTTGAACGGATAGAAAATTGGAAGCTGTGCGATTATTCGTACTGCCCTCAAATTGTCAATGAACTGATTGATGCTAATTTGAGTATTCAAGCATCACATAATTCTCTGATGCTGAAGATGCAGGACCTATATGACATGAAACAAGTCTTAAAAATTATGTCTATTATTGATCGGCATCGTCAGTCAATCCAAAGAGTGCGGGGCATTGAAGGCAATAGTGTATATATTCTTTTGAATTATGGTTTATCTCGGGCTATTATTCGGGATTACATCTTTGGAAAAATTGAACTAAATGTGCTTTTATTTTTATCTTTGGAACAGATAACGAAAGAACTGGATATTTCCGTATATACGGGTCAAAAAATCAAGGAATCTTGTCGTTTCGCCTTACATTCTTTAGTGGAAGATCATGATTTCCGCAAGCAGGAAACTTTGCGTAAAGATCTTTGTGACTTTTTTCGTGGAACGCATAGCCCGTTCACGTTTCAAGAAATTCAAGAAGGTTTATTGTGGCGCTCCAGTGAAACATTTCTGCAAGAACTATTAGAAGATCTTGAAGGAGAAGGTTTAATTGAAACAGATGGGAAAACGTATAAAAATGTAGCTATTTTCCCCCATATTTCTTTATCCGAAGTTTTAGATCATATGCGTGATCCTTTGGCCCAAAGGATTGTTGTTGACCGCTTGTATGGAAAGACGATGGAAAGTATTGCGCTGTCTTTATCAACCCCGATTACGCGAAGTCGAGTTAGTCAGATTTTTCATAATGAAATTGAAAATTTTCCCGTTGTGAAAGAAGATCAATATCGTGATCTTTTGATGAAGTATGAATTGGATGAAGATACTTTTTATGCGATCACAACAGCCATGCCACCTACTTGGGGTTACCTGCAAGAAAAATACCATAATGAATTGAATGGGCCTAAGCTGGCATTGAGTGGAAATGTTCTTTCCCAAAAAGTAGCGAAAGAGCTGGTCGTAAATGCCAAAAAGATGCAGGCATATCTGACTGAGAATTATTTGTATGTATCCGAGATGTGGATTGATAAAGAAGATAAAAATGCTTTTTTACAAGCTGTATGTAAAAGCTTTGATGGCTATTTTCAAAAGGAAGAAGTAGAAAAACGGTATACGGATATCCTGGCAAAAGTGGCTCCGGAAAAGATGGATGATTGGGCTTTAAATAGTTTTCGTATCAGTGTGCTTTTAAAACAGGGTTATTTATTGCACTCGGCAAAGCGAGGAATTCGCTATCGGATAATTAGTCGGGATTTGGTGACTTCCATTATGCGCGAAGTGCATATCAATCGCTATCAAAACACCATTGTTTCTACGAAAAAGATTTTTGAAGATGCGCTAGATGTCATGGAGAAATACGATATTCGTGACCAGTATGAGCTGCATTCTTTATTGCGGACAGGAAAAGATCGCTACCAACTAGATGATAATGATATGGAATTTAGTCGTATGCCGATGTTGCAGTTTGGTGATGGTAAAGAAAGTGAGATCGTCAAACGGGAAATGCAAAATCAAGCGCCAATTGATGTAGATGATTTTGCTCGTTATATGGCAAATAAGTATGGATATGATACAGGTAGTTTTGTATCGTATTTACGGCGGAATTTTAAAATATATATTGAAGAAAATCGGATTGATTTGGTGGATGAACAAATTTTGGAATCAGAAGATTTCAAAAAGATGCAGGCAAGCTTGAACCAAGTATTCTATTTTGAAGAAGATTACCAGACTTTAGTAGAAAAGGCACATCTGAATTCAAAGTTGATGGATCCTTATGTGATTCGTCGCCTCGGATATAAATCGTATGCTGGATACATTTTAAAAGAACCCAATACACCAGGAAAGTATTTTGAAACATGGATCCTTGCTCATAGTAAAGATATTGGTCCAAGGTATTTTAATTTAAGCAGTTTTGTCTCAACGATGGATCGTTTGGAAAAACAATTAGAATTGTTTGAATGGGAAAAGAATGTGTATTTACCTTTATCAAGCTTACATATCTCAAAGAAAGAACTTCAAGATTTTGTGAAGAAGATTGTTTCAACGGTGCAAGAAGGTCAGTATTTTACGCAAACCTATTTGAGTCAAAAAAAGATTGTAGAAACCAAACTGTCGAATACTTTCTATAAATCCTTATTGAAGGGACAAAAAGAGATTCAAATCCTTTCTTTGGGAAGAAATTATATTTTTGTGAAAAGTAGTAAATTGCCAAATATTCGTGCTTTTTTCTTACAAATATTAGCGGAACAACCCCGAATGACTTTGACTGGATGCATTTCATATCTATATAAATGGTATGGTGTATCGATTGATCGAAGACTCCTGCAAGAAAAGCTAAGCGAGATTGGTTTCTATTATAGTATGGATACGGAGCGGATCTATGCCGAAAAACCAAAGGCAATGTTCGAACAGGAGCGCTTATTCTAATGAAAGAAAGCTATTCAAAAAAGCGCGTAAAGCTTTTGAAACAAAATAAAGACTACGATGCTTTGTATCGGTATTGTTCCAGGTTTGCACTCGATAAAAACTGGGATGCCTTTTTAGAAGTATCTAAATGTTATATGCATGGGTGGGGCGTAGAAAAGAATCCTTTGCATGCCTATATGATTCATATGCAACTGGCATCTATGGAACAGCCAAAAGGATATTATTATTTGGCATGGGATTATTACGAAGGTCTTGGTGTAAAAACCAATCAGAGAAAGGCTTTTCGTAATTTCTTGATGGCCGCAAACAAAGGTGTTGTGGATGCCATGTTTAATGTCGCAATTCTTTATTATAATGGCATAGGTGTTCAAATAGATGAGAAACAAGCGGCTTATTGGTTTAGTCAAGCGGCTGTTTTAGGTCATGGGCAAGCCCAATTTAACTTAGCCATCTGTTATGAAGAAGGAAGAGGCTTGGACAGAAATGCGATTCAAGCCAATTATTGGATGGAGCAGGCAAGTGCCAATGGAATTGCTTCGGCCCAGAAATATTTGGGACAAGAAGAAGCCTGTGTTCAACAGGAGCTAGATGAGATTGTGCACGCGTTACAAACGCTAGACTCAAGGGTTGAAAAGAACATGGATTTGGATGTACTCTTAAAGCGTATTAAGACAGAGGTCAAACGAATCGAGGAAAAAACTATGAAAATAAAAAAAGGACAATTAATTGTATCTTGTCAGGCTTTGCCAGATGAACCTTTACATTCTTCTTATATTATGGGAAGAATGGCTGTTGCTGCCAAAGAAGGCGGTGCTGCAGGTATTCGGGCCAATACAGTGGAGGATATTGCAGAAATTCAAAAAAATGTAGATTTACCAGTGATTGGAATTATTAAACGAGTTTATGGAGATAATCCCGTATTTATTACGCCAACGATGAAAGAAATCGATGAATTAATGACAGTGAAACCTGCTGTGATTGCTTTGGATGCCACCTTACGTCCTAGACCGGATGGTGTTTCTTTGGATGATTTAGTGCAACAAATTCGCCAAAAGTATCCAGAACAAACTTTGATGGCGGATTGTTCTACATTAGAAGAAATGAAGCATGCGGATGAGATTGGTTTTGATTTTATTGGAACGACTTTGATTGGTTATACGGAAGAGAGCAAAGATCTTCAAGTTCAGGCAAATGATTTTGAAATCATTCGCGATTTTATTGCTCAATCAGATCGTCCAGTCATTGCCGAAGGAAACATCGATACACCAGAAAAAGCACGTCGTGTTTTGGATTTAGGATGTTATGCGGTTGTCGTTGGATCAATTATCACACGTCCACAATTAATTACTAAACGATTTGTGGATGGAATCAACCGATAGATACAGCTAGGAGGGAAAAGCCCCTCCTTTTTCAATGATTCAGAATACACAAAAGGCCACACAAGTGGCCTAATCTATCTAATTCTTACTCAAAGATGCAAGCTTCTCACGATAGAAATCACGATCTTTTTCATCGATAGACGATATGTCCATAGCTCGATCGACATCCACATTTAAGTTAACCATGATGGAATGGAGGAAAGATATAGAAGTTTCAATTTTTTCTTCTGCTCTTCCTATACCTATTCCTTCAGATATTCCTTTATTTCTCTCGTCTTGAAATAATTCACGCATTGCTTCACACACTTTAACGTCACCTTCTTCCTGTTCTAAGATAAGTTCTAATTGTTCATCTTTTGTTATAGAATAAGCCGCTAGGACGGCATCTCTTTGATAGACACGATCCGTATCACCTAAGTGAATCGTTGTATCATAAAGTTGATGAACAAGATCTATAAAGTCTTGTACACATTGGTTATTCAAATTATAAGAAACATCTTTATTAAGTTCAATGAGATTCAAGAAAAAATCTTCTGCAGGATCTAATTTGATTTTCTGTCCATTTTCATCGAGAATCATGTCACTTAACTTTCTTGGACCATCCCATTCTTTTTCACCAGTATATAAAACGATGGCACGCACCATAGGTAGCTTTGTACCTTTGGGTGTGTAATTGTTTGGGGATGCCTTTTCTCCATGATAGAAATATGCATTAAAAAGTGATAGGAATCGGTCATCATGCTCAAAGAATTTTTTGAGTTGGATATCAGGTTTCATGTTACACCTCCTCTTCTGATATCATTTACCAAATATTTGTTTAATTGCCGCAGCTTACGTTTCATTTTTTTGACCTCCTATTTGCGTCTATGTATTAATACGAATCTTTTGAAAAAAAAGATAAAATTTCTTCATTTATTTTTAATAATTTGTTTGAGAAGGGAGAATGTCGTTAATCGTGAATATATTAACAATATATCCTTGAAGCAAATAGTGTATAATAGTTTCGTTTGGAGTGTGAACCTATGTTTTTAAAACGAATCGAATTACAAGGTTTTAAAAGTTTTGCGGATAAAACTGTGATTCAATTTGATCATGATATAACCGGTATTGTTGGACCCAATGGATGTGGAAAGAGTAATGTTAACGATGCCATTCGCTGGGTACTTGGAGAACAGAGCGTTAAAAGCTTGCGTTCGGGAACAAGTATGTCCGATATTATCTTTTCTGGAAGTGAATATCGCAAGCCAGTGAATATGGCCAAAGTTACTTTGGTTTTTGATAACAGCTCGCATATCTTTGATTCCGAATTTGAAGAAATTGAAATCACGCGACAATTGCAACGTGCCAATAATGAAGCAAGTTATTTTATCAACAAAACACCTTGTCGCTTAAAAGACATTAATGAATTGGTGATGGATACAGGATTAGGAAGAGATTCTTTAAGTATTATCACACAGGGAAATATTTCTTCTTTTGCGGATGCAAAGCCGGAAGAGAGACGTTCACTTTTTGAAGAAGCAGCTGGGGTTGCAAAATACAAAAAAAGGAAACAAGTTTCTTTGCGAAAGTTAGAAAAGACCAAAGAAAACCTGGATCGCGTTCAAGATATTATGGATGAGTTGGAGCGTCAATTACGCCCTTTAAAGAATCAGGCGGAAAAGGCTAAAAAATTCCAGGTGTATCAAGAAGAGTTATCGCAAATTGAAGTCAGCGTCCTTGTTGAACAAATTGCGAATTATCATACCAAGATTCAGACGATTCAAAGACAATTGGCCCAAAATCAAACAAACTATGTTGACCAGGAAAGCCAATTAGATAAACTGGATGAACAAATTGATACGATGCGTAAGGAAATGTATCAATTAGATGCAAAGATTAATACGAAACAAGGCCAGTATACACAGGCTATGGCGGAATCGGTTCAATTAGAAAAACGTAAGATTGAACTTGATGAAAAACGTAAATATGCCCTTAGTCAAGCAGATCAAAAAGAGCGTGCTAGACAATTAGCCCAGATGTTAACGGAAGCAAAATATGAATATGAAGATCGGGCGAAGCGTTTAAAAGACAGTCATAATAAAATGAATGACTTAAATGCCGAACTGGAAAAAATGCAAAGTCAGTCCAATCGCATTTATTACGACTTGCAACAAGCGCGTTCGACCTATCAACATTATGCCAATCGTCAACAAGTTTTAAAGAACATGATGGCGCAACCTTACCAGCAACAAGCTGGGGTTCGTAGCATCATTCAAGCTAAAGCGAGTCTTCATGGCATCGAAGGAGTTATTAGTGAACTCTTTATTGCCAAAGAAAATCGGGCACATGCTTTGCAGGCAGCTTTAGCTGGAAGTATGTATCATATTGTCACTAAGGATGAAGAAAGTGCGCGTCATGCCATTGGCTTTTTAAAACGTAACCATTCGGGTCGGGCAACTTTCTTGCCAATGACTGTCTGTAAACCCAAACAATTAAATGCGCAACAAGAAATGTTGGCATCTTCTTGTCCCGGTTTTATAGGCTTAGCGAGTGACTGTGTAGATTGTGAAGAAAAATATTTAGATGTACGAGATCGTTTATTAGGCAATGTAGTCGTTATGGATAACCTGGAACATGCCAATGAATGCGCGAAACGTTTAAGCTATCGGGTGAAAATCGTTACCTTAGATGGAGAAATCGTTCATGCCGGAGGTTCAATGACGGGTGGTCGAGGTAAGAATCAGTCAAGTCCCGTAACGATGGCCAGCGAACTCAAAGAAGTGGAAAAGCAATTAAGCACTTTGAAAGAAAAAGTCGAAGATCTATCGACTCAACAAAAACAATGGTCGATAAAAATCGAACGCACCAATCAAGAACGTGTCGACTGCAAAGTGAATCTAGGGCGTTTAGAGAGTGTTTATGAGGTTAAGAAACAAAAGTATGAATCGATGAAAGATGAATACGCACAAATCAATGACCAGGATCAAGAAGAATTACTTGAAGATGATTTGGTTATTCAGACTTCTAAGATGCATGCGATGATTGATGATCTAACTAGTCAGATGCAAAGTCTACGTCAACGTCGTTTTGATTTAGGTAGTGACGTAGAAGAAAAAGAAAACCAAGTACGTATTTTACGTCGTGAGATGAATGCGCTACAAAATGAAATCCATAGCTTAGATTTATCTTTAACGAAACAAAAAGCGGAAATGGATCATGATTTAAATCGCTTAAATTCGGAATATCAAATGACGTATGAATACGCTTGTACCAAAAAACAAGACATTGATATCCAACAAGCGAAAGATCGCGTGATTGAATTACGTTTATTGATTTCAAAACTTGGTCATGTGAATTTGGATGCACCAAAAGAATATGCTGAATTAAAGGAACGCTTTGATTTCTTAACGAAACAAAAAGAAGATTTAGAAGCGGCTAGTCAACAGATTCTCGATGCAATCGATGAAATGGATCAGACGATGATTGAACAATTTACAACAATGTTTGATAAGATCAATACCGAATTGGATGGCGTCTTTAAAGCGATGTTTGGTGGTGGCCACGCAAAACTTGTCATGGTTGATCCAGACGATGTCTTAAATACGGGAATTGATATTGATGTTCAACCACCTGGTAAGATGGTAAAAAATATTCAGACTTTCTCGGGTGGAGAAAAAGCCTTGATTGCCATTAGTGTCTTGTTCTCAATTTTACGTGCACGCACGATGCCTCTATGTATTTTTGATGAAGTAGAGGCAGCTTTAGATCAAGCAAATGTCGAGCGTTTTGCACGTTATATTGGGCGTTTCCGTGGCCAATCACAATTTATTGTCGTTACCCATCGTCCGGGAACGATGGAACAATGTGATACTTTATATGGTGTAACCATGCAAAAAGATGGTGTATCACAATTATTAAAAGTCGAATTACGCGATGCTCTAGATATCGCAACAGAGGAGGAAGCACATGGCACTGTTTCAAAGCATTAGAGATAAATTTAAAAAGAGTAACGATAAAGATAAGTATTTAACCGGACTCGATAAATCACGTCGGTCTTTTGGTGATCGGATTCGGGCTTTATCTAATAACTTTCATGGAATTGATGATGACTTGCTGGAAGAATTAATGATGATTCTTTTGGAAGGGGATGTAGGTATTCAAACAGCGCAAAAGATTGTTGACCGTTTTGAAGAACATGGCGCTGAGATGAAAAACTTTGATTCCATGGAAGACTACTTTATTTACATTTTGTATGAATTCTATGATGAAGTACCCGAAGAGTATATTCACTTTAATCCCGATGGTCCAACGGTTATTTTAATGGTTGGAGTTAATGGGTCTGGAAAGACGACTACTTCCGCAAAATTATTATCTTTGTATAAGGATTTAGGTAAGAAAGTAGCGGTCGTTGCAGCCGATACCTTCCGTGCTGGTGCGATTGATCAAATTGATCAATGGGCTACGCGTTTAGACGTTCCTTGTATTAAAGGAAAACCAAATCAAGACCCAAGTAGTGTCATCGTAGATGGATGTCGTTATGCCAAAGAAAACGATATTGATATCTTGATTTGTGATACAGCAGGTCGTCTACAAAATAAGACTAATTTAATGAAAGAACTAGAAAAGATGAGTCGAGTTGCAGCTCGTGAAATTGAAGGAGCTCCACAAGAAGTTTGGTTAGTCTTAGATGCTACAACCGGACAAAATGGCATCAGTCAGGCTAATGTCTTCCTTGAAGCAACCAATGTAACGGGTATTGTATTAACTAAAATGGATGGAACGGCCAAAGGTGGTGTCGTACTTTCGATTCATGACCAATTGCATATTCCGGTTCGTTTCTTAGGTTTAGGTGAGAAACCCGATGATCTTCGCCCATTTGATGTAGCTGGTTATATCATGGGTATGACTAAGGGAATGAGTGCGAATGATTGATAAAATCATGGTCAATGAATTGTTGGATGTATATGGGCCTTTGTTGACCAAACACCAACAAGAAATATTAGATTATTATTATGCGGAAGATTTTTCCTATGCAGAAATCAGTGAAGAGCTCGATATTAGTCGGGCAGCTGTCATGGATACGGTCCATCGGGCAACAAAGCAGTTGGAGAAATATGAGAAAATCGTTCAATATATCACAAAGAAGAAACAAATTATTCAATTATGCCAAGACAATAAGTATAATGAGATAGAAAAAATTTTATAAGGAGGAAACTATGTCAACTGTTGTAATGAGTGTTAATGCAGGAAGTTCATCTTTAAAGTTTCAAGTCTTCCAAATGCCTGAAGAAAAGGTTTTAGCAAGCGGAAACGTAGAACGTATCGGTTTAGAAGATTCTATTTTTGGAATGAAAACAGATACCGAAGAAGTAAAAGAAATCTTAGATATTCCCGATCATGCGGTAGCGGTAGAAAAACTAATGGATGCATTAGTCGAACATAAAGTCGTAGAAAAATTAGAAGATATTAAAGCAATGGGGCATCGTGTCGTACATGGTGGAGAATACTTCTCCCATTCTGTACCAGTAGATGACTGGTCTGAATCAAAAGTAGAAGAATTGTGCGAATTAGCACCCCTTCATAACCCAGGTGCTTTAGTTGGTTTGCGTTCTTTCCGTAAAGCGTTGAAGGATTGTAAACATACCTTTGTCTTTGATACAGCTTTCCACCAAAGCATGCCAGAAGAAAATTATATTTTCCCATTACCTTATGAATACTATACCGAAGATAAAGTACGTCGTTATGGAGCCCATGGTACAAGTCATGAATACTTGACAAAACGTTTGGCACAAATCCAAGGTAAAAAACAAGAAGAAATGAATATCATTACTTGTCACTTAGGAAATGGGGCAAGTATTACCGCCGTTAAGAACGGAAAATCATTTAAAACTTCTATGGGATTCACACCATTAGGCGGTATTATGATGGGTACGCGTTGTGGGGATATTGATCCCGCTATTGTTCCTTTCTTAGAGAAGAAACATGGTTACACACCAGATGAAATGGATACCATTATGAATAAAAAATCCGGTATGTTGGGATTAAGTGGTATTTCCAGTGATGGTCGTGATGTACAAGCTGCTGCAGAAAAAGGCGATAAACGTGCCATCTTGACACAAAATGTATATGTAAGCCGTATTGTAGAAATGATTTCTGGTTATTATGGATTAATGGGTGGAGCAGATGCCATTGTCTTTGCCGGTGGAATCGGTGAAAACGATTGTGCTATGCGTCAAAGAATCTGTGATCGCCTAACTGTATTTGGCGTTGTGGTAAAACCAGAAGACAACGATGGTGTACGTGGCGTTGAAAAGAAATTAAGTGCTCCAGAATCAAAGATGGAAGTTTGGTTATTACCTACCAATGAAGAATTAGTCATTGCACGTGATGCGTATAAAAATTTAGACAATGCTGAATAAAATTATAGAAAAGATTCAGGCATATGATTCGATTGTGATTTTTCGCCATGAGTATCCAGATATGGATGCCCTTGGTTCACAATTGGGTTTGAAACAAGCAATTTTGGATAATTATCCCAATAAAAATGTATATGCCTTAGGATCTTTAGATAAGCAAAATCCGTCCATTATTGATGATATGGATATCGTTGATGATGCCCTTATAGAAAAGAGCTTAGCCATTATTACCGATACATCGAATACTGCACGGGTAGATGATAAAAGATTTACGATGGCTAAAGAATCCATTCGAATCGACCACCACGTGCTTGTCGAGACGATGTGTGATATCGAAGCCATTGATCCAGCTGCTACGGCAGCTTGTGAATTGATTGCTTTAGGTTTAAATAAAGCACAGATCAAAATTTCAAAAAAAGCGGCACAACTTCTATATTCGGGAATGATTGCGGATTCCATTCGTTATACAATTGGTACCGTACGTCCTAAAACTTTTCAAGCCGCAGCCTATCTAATTGAACAAGGTGCCGATGTGATTCAATGTGAAGAAGATAATTTTTCTAGCACATATGAAGAATATTGTTATGAAACCAAGGTTCGCAACAACACCGTACGTAAAGAGAATGCCCTTGTAGCAATTATGGAACAAGAAGATTATGCTCCTTTATCTTTCGCAGATGCTAAAGGCAAAGTCTATTGTTTATCCGGTGTGGAAGGCATTCACTGTTGGGGCTTATTTACCCGTATGGCAGATGGAAAAGGCTATGCCGCCAGTTTACGTTCAAAACATTTAGATGTTCGCTCCATTGCCGCTGATTACAATGGTGGAGGACATGTATGTGCAGCCGGTATTAAAAACTTAACGAGGGAACAAGTGGAAGAAATCATCGATCGACTTGCCCAACTCTCAAAGACTTCGTAAGAGGTCTTTTTTTGTTGGGAAAACTGTAGCGTACAAAGAAGAAAAAAATCCACTTTACGATTTGTGAATAAGCAATAGATTGATATGTATAAAGCAGTTAAAAGATACACCTTTGGTTATGATATTGCATGAGAAAGCACTGCTAACATAGTATTGATCATCATGAAGTAGCTTAATTAGGCTTTCATCTTCATTTAATTGAACTGTCATATGATATGATACTTGTAGATTTGGAAAATCAAATGTTTAGGAAAGGAAGTTTATCTTATGGAAAATGAAAAATCAAAAGGAATCCCAAATATTCCAAGTGTACCAAAAACACCGAATATCCCAAAGACTCCTAAAATTCCAGAAACACCTAAAGTGACAAGTCAAGTACAAACTATGCCAACGAATGATGGGCAAGGGAAAAACTGGGCCATCGCATGTTTGGTTTTAGGCATTGTTTCTATTGTATTTTGTGTCTTTGGCTATGGTGCTTTGTTAGGGATTATTGCAGCTATTATTGGACTTGTTGGTTCAAGTAAAGCCAAAAAAGGTGGATATAAAGGTGGAATACAAACAGCTGGATTTGTATGCTCGATTATCGGTTTAGTTTTGTGTGCTCTTGTGTTCTTATACTGCTTAATTATTCTTGGTTTGGAAGCATCCTTTTTAGGTGCATTTAGTTATTAAAAGAAAATAGGAAATTAGAGAGAAATGAGATCAGAAAAGTTAACAGAAGCAGGAAAACAAGAATGGTATTATGCGGATGGACAAAATCCCGTTGGTCCGTTTACTGAACAAGAAATGAAAGATTTCTATACTTCCGGAAAGCTTCAAGATAACTCTTTAGTTTATCAAGATGGAACAAAAGACTGGATACCTTTTAGAGATTCTAGTTTAAAGATGGAAAATGTTGCCGTTGAAACAGAGGAAGAAGCAGTAGATGAAGAAGTAGTAGAACCAGTCGATGATTCTGAAGACCTTAAGAACAATGAAACTGAAGCATCTGATTCTTCCAAATGGTATTATGCGAAAGGTAATCAACCGGTAGGACCAAATACGGAAGAAGAAATTATTGCCTTGTATCAAATTGGTCGTTTAGATGAAAATTCGCAAGTTTATCAAGAAGGTAAGGACAACTGGGTTACGTTAAATGAATCTGATATTAAACTTCCAACTAAAAATGTGGATACGCAAAATGAATCCAATAATCAAGTAGCGGATGATTGGTATTATGCAGAAAATGGTCAGTCGGTTGGCCCTTTCTCAGAAGAACAAATGCGGCAATTTTTACGGACTAATAAGATATATGGGGAAACTTATGTATATAAAAAAGGATTGCCGGATTGGATTCCATTAAAACAATCTGAGTTATTTGATGGTTTTACTTATGCGGTTCAACCGGAACAACCAAAGCCTCAAGTTGTGGCGGCAAAACCAAATAATACCAACCGGAATCTTTTGATTGTGTTGATTATTCTTGTGATTTTGCTTGGTGGTTGTGGTGTTGGATATGCCATCTATCAAAACAATAAACAACATGAATACGAAATTGCTAAAATCAAAGAAGAAAAAGCGCAAATTGAAAAAGAAAAAGAAGAAGAAAAATTAAAGAAAGAACAAGCTGAAGCCGAAAAAGAGCAGGCTCAACAAGATGCGTAACAAGCACATGAAGATGCAGCTATCGCAAAATCTCGTTCCAATACGAAGATTGTTACGGTTCCTAGAAAAAATAGTGGAAGTAGTTCTTCTCATAGTGATTCGGGAACACCTATGATTGCAAACTATGATGTAAATGTGAGTTCGGCTCCTTCTAAAGATGCTACCCAGGTAGATTATATTTACTCTGGAACAACGGTAAATATTATAAAGACTGTTCAAAATGGTAATGAAACATGGGGACAAATTGGAGATGATCGTTGGGTATGCATTAATGATGGTAATCTTACAATAATTAGTTAGGTGGTTTTATTATAAAATGAGCAAGAAATTAAAACATCGTATTATATTTGCGATTGGCTGTATTCTTTTATTTGTACTTTGTGTGGGGGCTGTAAATGCCGTGTTATCTTTGTTTGTGAAAGATGATAAAGTTGCAGAAACAAATCAGAAAACCAAACAAGTTAAAAAAGAAATTAAGGAAGTAAAGAGTGAAACGAAGAAAATCAAAAGCCAATCTAAAAATAAAAAGAATTCTTCAAAATTAAGTAAACGTGCTGAAGCTTATAAGAAAGCCCATAAGGATGTATCCGATGCGGAAGCTATAGAAGCGGTTAAGATGAATTTGGATTATGAACCCTATACGCATGTGACGACGGTTTCTGATTTAGATAATATGCAGATGTTAGTAAACAAATATCATAACTTACCAGAAGATTATGAACCAAGTGATTTAGTCACGGTCACAAATAGTGGCGAAAATAATGCCCAAATGCGTAAAGAAGCCGCGAATGCTTTTGAAGCATTAGTTCAAGCAGCTCAAGACCAAGGCATTGAATTAAGTGCTTGTTCTGCTTATCGAAGCTATAGTTACCAAAAGAACTTATACGAAACAGGTGTTCAAAACAATGGACAAGAATATGCAGATAAGTATTGGACACGCCCAGGATTCAGTGAACATCAAACCGGTTTATCGGTAGATATTCGTTTGGATGGAGATACTAGTGACTTAGACGCACCAAGAAATAGCGCCAATTATCCTTGGCTATTAAAATATATGCATAAGTATGGCTTTATTGTTCGTTATCCCGATGATAAAGAACAATATACTTTAATTGCTCCAGAAAGCTGGCATTTACGTTATGTAGGGGAAGAATTGGCTACATATTTGTATGAAAATAATCTCTGTTTAGAAGAGTATTATGCCTTACAATAAGAAATGTTTTGGTAGTATTTATAGTTTTAGGGTGCACAGTTTATTTACATAAAAAACAATAAAACGGGGCGAGCATGACCCTACAATAATTTAGAGGCTATGCTCGACCCTACGATATTTTAGATATTCAAAGGATTTCAGTCATGAGAATTATACAGAAATCCTTTTTTTGATGAAATCTGGTACAGAAATCACGACATAAAATAAAAAAACCGTCTAGTGACGGTTAGAAACGAATGGCTGGGGTAGTTGGATTCGAACCAACGAAATGGCAGATTCAGAGTCTGCTGCCTTACCGCTTGGCGATACCCCAATGCGCTTTTCAATCATACTATTATTTGTTCGTAATCGCAACCGTTTCTTGATTTATTGCTTGGAATCGGTAGAATAATGGGTATGATGAATCAATACGGAGCAGCCATTATTTCATCGCTTATTCTTTTTGTATTAGGATGGCTTTTGGCAGCATCTTTAAAACGTGTTATCTTACGCATTGCCAGTCGTACCCCAGATCAAGGCATTATTACGTTTCTGGCTTCTTTAGTTTCTATTGGAGTTCGTGTTGTGACAATTGTGATGATCTTGGATCAATTTGGTGTGAATTCCAATGTGATTGTAGGGGCTTTTTCTGCTTGTGCCTTAGGTATTTCTATGGCTTTGAAATCTACGATGAGCGATGTGGCTGGTGGCGTTCAAATTCTTTTGACTAAACCTTTTGTTCTAAATGATTACATCTCTTTAGAAGATCAAGAAGGTACGGTAAAACGGATTGATTTGATGTTTACCGAATTAGAAAATATGGATGGTTTAACGATTTGTGTACCTAATTCAAAAGTTGTGGGACAAACGCTGGTCAATTATACAAAAAAAGGTATCCGTCGAATTCATATTGTCTTACCACTCGGTATGGATAGTGATTATGAAACAGTCAAGGCAGGTTTTCTAGAGGTGATCCAACAATCATCAAAAGTCTTAAAGGATCATCCGATGGAAGTATCTGTCGATGGTTTTGAACAACATGCCGTAAAATTTGGTGTGTACTGTTACTGCTTGAGTGAAGATTATCTAAATACCTATTATTTATTGACAGAAAAACTTCATAAAAAAAGAATCGCAATGGGAATTCCATGCCCATCCGATTCTATTCAATTACATGCAATTTCTTAAAAGCTTTTTGGATTCCATCTTGTTCTAAGGCGTCAGTTACCCAATCAGCTTTTTTTTGTACACCGAGTGCTGCATTACCCATCGCAATGGATGTGCCAACATGATCAAACATACAGATATCGTTGAATCCATCACCAATCGCAATACAGTCAGCTTTGTCAACGTGCCAGTAATCTTGTAATAAATGGATGCCACTGGCTTTGGAAATGGTAAGACTGGCTACTTCACCGCTTTCTTTACCTAGAGGTTCAAATGTAGCAGGAATCACATCAAAATCTTTACCCAGGTCTTTGGCAATTTGTTGGTAGGGAGTTGCCGAAGATAAAAACGTAATTTTATTAAATTCACAAGAACTAAAATTAGAAACAACTTTTGTGTTGCGTAAAATTTGTACCATACCATGTTTTTGATAACTGACGGGATCAAGCCCAGCACAGGCTTTTTTAGTGATGGCTTCTAATTGTTCTAAGGTAGACTGGTTGACAAATAAGGCGTTGCTGCTTTCAAATAGAGCAGGAATCTGATGCTCTTTAAAATAGTCTAATAATTGTTGTTTTTGGCTGGCCGAAAAGTTTTCTTGATAAAGAAGATTTCCTTCGGCTTCGACATAGGCACCAGCTCCAGTAATGCGACCATCGTAATCAATCTTTAGTAGATCGCTATAAATTTCCATATTTTGTCTTCCGGTTGCCAAACAGATTTTATGGCCATTCTTTTGTGCTTGTTGGCATGCTTCAATGGCACTTTTAGGGATATATCCTTCGTGATGGAATAAGGTTCCATCGGCATCTAAAAATAAGAGTTTCATTAAAGACCTCCGGGTCTATTCTAACATGGAATTTGGCGAAAACTAGAGAACATGGTATATTTTAGAAGAAGTTGGAGAGATGAATATGACATGGATTGATACAATCACCGTTGTGATATCGGTTTTATTAGGCATTGGAATTTGTTTTTTACCAAACAGTGCCAGTGAATGGATTGCCACCAAAGCATCCTTACATTCTTTTGGAATTCGGAATTTACCAAGAAAAAATGATAAGACAGATACTTTAGCCAATACGGTTTTATTTTTTTTGTTGGTGTTTTCCTGTACCTATTGGTTGATACCCGATATTACCATCGCATATATTTTGTATTCGCTGCTGTATTTGATCAGTTGTTTTTTATTGTTGGCGCAATGTTGCCGAATTTCTAAAAGCTATAGTGAAGGGCATCATTTAGCTTTCTTTTTGGCGATGACTTTGATGATGGTGCTTTCTTATATCAGTGCTATGAGTGTATTCAATGGGCATCAAGTCGTCGATGATCTATTGGTTTTCCGCAAACATCTTGCCCACAATGAACTCTTCGAAATTCTGTATTATTTTCAAAACCATGAAATATTCTCTGTCATTCTCCAAGGACTTTTGTTCTTTAGTTCTTTTTATATGATTTGGGCACAATTTAAATATATGCGCTTAGAATCAAATTATAAGGCAAGAAATATTGTTTTCTTGTGGATAAAAGTTTTGTTTGTGTGTGCCATTATGCTTGGCTTATCCTGGGGCGGATATGCCTTATTAGATATGGCTTATTATGTAAAGAGGTAAAATTATGAAAGAAACATTGATTCAATTACGTCATGAAATGGAAAAAGAAAGCGTTGCCGCATTGATTATCCCGACCAGTGATCCGCATTCTACCGAATATGTTTGTGAGCACTTTGCCGCCCGCAAATTCGTTTCGGGATTTACTGGAAGTGCGGGTGTTTTAGTTGTTTGTAAAGACTGTGCTGCCTTGTGGACCGATGGCCGTTATTTTCTACAAGCCGAAAGTCAATTGGCAGGCTCTGGCATTGATTTGATGAAAATTGGTCAAGCCGAAACACCTGCTATAGAAGATTACATTGTCGATCACTGCCAAGCAGGGGAAACTGTAGCTTTTGATGGCCGCTTAATTACGGTTAACCAAGCGGATACGTATGCTGAAGCATTTGAGGCAAAACAACTTCATATGATGACGGATATTGATTTTGTTGACCGCATTTGGACAGATCGACCAGCTATGCCAGATAGTCAAACGTTTCTTTATGATGTGAAATATGCCGGAAAATCGGTAGCGGATAAGTTAGCCGAAATTCAGGCTTGTATGAATAAAGCCGAAGCGGATCATTTGATTTTGACAAAAATCGATGAAATTGCCTGGTTATTAAACTTACGTGCTAAGGATATTCCATATTATCCCGTGGCGCTTGCGTATATGATTGTTCATCGTGAGGGCGGAACTTTGTATATTAACCAAGCTCGTTTGGATGAAGAAAGCCGCGCTTGTTTTGAAAAGAATCACATTGAAATGAAAGACTATGAAGCAATTTATGATGATGTTTCTGGATTACAAGGCTTTGTATGGTTAGATCCAAATTCTGCTAATATTCGTTTAGCGCTTTCGCTACAAACCGCTTATATGCAAGAAGAAAGCCCAATTATCGAACGTAAGGCGAGAAAGAATCCAGTGGAAATTGCCAGTACGAAACAAGCCCATTTAAAGGATGGTGTCGCAGTAACAAAATTCATGTACTGGTTAAAACATACCGATGTCTCAAAAGAATCGGAATTATCGGTTTCCGATAAACTACAGTCGTTCCGTCAAGCTCAGGAAAACTACATCGAAGATAGTTTTGCACCTATTGTAGCGTATGGTCCTCATGGTGCCATTATTCATTACCAGTCTTCTATAGAAACCAATGTATCATTAAAACCCGAAGGCTTTTTAATGATTGATAGTGGAGGACAATATATCGAAGGAACAACCGATATTACCCGAACCTATGTGCTTGGACCAATCAGTGAAAAACAACGCCACTGGTTTAGTGTGGTATTACGAGGCCATATTCGTTTAGAGATGGCACATTGGATTGAAGGCTGTACCGGATCTAGTTTGGATATTCTAGCCCATGGTCCTATCTGGGATGAACAAATGGATTACCAACATGGTACCGGTCATGGTGTAGGGCATTTATCGAGTGTGCATGAAGGACCGCAAAGCATTCGCTGGCGTGGTCAAGGCTTAAATGCTGTGCTTCGACCAGGTATGATTACCAGTGATGAACCAGGTATTTATATTCCGAATGAATTTGGAATTCGTCATGAAAATGAAGTATTGGCTGTAGCCGATGAAAAGAATTTCTATGGACAATTTATGCACTTTGAACCTTTGACCTGGGTTCCATTTGATGTCGATGGACTTGATGTTTCCTTGTTCCAGGAAAACGAAATTGCCTGGTTAAATGACTATCATCAAAAAGTATACGCAACCATCAGTCCGTATTTAGACGCCGATGAAAAAGCTTGGTTAGAAAAGGCTTGCTCACCAATTTCTAAATGAAAGAACGCATGATTCCATCAACATGTCCACATTGTGGGCATGTTTTTCAAATTAAGCGCGATACCGTTGTGATTGCAGGTATGAACCCAACCATTGACAAACGTTTAAACCAAGGAACGTATTTTACCCATGAATGTCAGTTGTGTCATCATCTGTACTACATCGAACAACCTTTTTTATACCGGGATCCAGATAAGAAATATATCTTACTTCTTTCCAATCAAAAAGAAATCAATAATCTTCCCAAGGATGAAGAAGTGATTCGTTGTAAGAATGCGCTGCAATTCTTATTTTGTTACAAAGTAAAATCCCAGGGATTAAATATTTCTCTGGTATTAAAAAAGAAGCGCCAGTTAGAAAAGAAGTTTGCAAAACCGGTACGCTTTGACTGTTGGGATGAAAAACATGCTTGTTTATGGTTTTGGGTAGACCAGGATTGTATTGCCACACCATTAAATACAGAAGAATCTAAACAAATAAAAGGATGAGCGATATCGCTCATCCAAATATTTTTGCACCTACAAAGGCAAAAATTGACATAAGAATTAAGAAGCAGATGCCATAGGGAAGAATCATATTTAACAGTTTTGAATCTTCGCCTTTGGCATTGGCGCTTGATAGGCCGATTGCTAAAGATTGTGGTGACAACATTTTTCCAGCTGCAACCCCTAATGAGTTTAAGGCAACCATCCAGTAAGAATCAATCGATAGATGGTTGGCCGCACTTTGTTGGATGGCTCCAAAGAGAACACCTGAATTGGTTCCGGATCCTGTCACAAAGGTTCCTAAGGCGCCTATCCATGGGGCAAAGAGCGGATAGAATTGGCCAGTTGCGGCAATCGCAAAACTTGAGATAGAAGCAATCATACCACTGTAACCCATGATTTTGGCACAGCCTAAGACAAACAACATCGTTAACATGGTTTCCGACATCTGTTTAAAGGTGGCTTTGAATACGGTGATAAAATCCTTGCATTTTGCACCTTGTATCAAACCACCAAGAATAGCTGATAAGAAGATCCAAACACCAGGGGTATTGATCCAGGAGAAAGTCAAGGTTGATGGATTGGCTCCACGATAGATTTGTACACTACTAGAGAAACGGGCCAATGCATTATTTACTGGGCTAACCAGTTTACTTGTGAGAAGTAAGAAGACAAAGATGAAGATAAAAGGTGACCAGGCTTTCCATGCTTTATTAAGGGTCACTTTTTCTTTGGCTTCAATTTGAATGCGATAGGCAGGATCGGTTTTCTTCTTTAGAGCTAGTAAAATTGTTACAATCAAAGAACAAACACTTCCTACAATAACCGCTAATTCGGCACCAACAAAATAGCTGACGAGAATTTGGGGAAGCACAAAAGATAAGCCGGTTGCCAAAGTAATGGGGACCATACCTTTTAAAGCTTTGATGCCTTTTCCGGTAACAATGACAATCAAGAAAGGACACAAGAGCATAAAGGGTGCTAACTGACAGCTAGTCATAAAGGCAAGTTTCGTATTCTCTAAACTAACTAAGTTTGCCAGGGTAACGGTTGGAATCCCAATGGATCCAAATGGGGTTGGTGTACCATTGGCAATCAAACAAACGAAACAAGAAAACAGGGGATTAAACCCAAGGGATACAAGCATACTGGCTGGAATCGCAATAGCGGTTCCAAATCCGGCCATCCCTTCCATAAATCCGCCAAAACACCAGGCGATTAATAGAACTAAGATGCGCTTGTCATCGGATACGGAAGTGATCATCTGTTTGATGATATCCATTCCCTTGGTGTGACAAGATAAATTGTACGTAAATACCGCCGCTAAAATTACTAAGATAATTGGCCATAACGCCATTAAGAAACCTTCTAGGGCAGCTGTAACTGTCGCGATGATTGGGAAGTGCCAGAATAGAATGGCTAAAAGAATGGAAGCAATCAAAGAACCACAAGCGGCTTTATAGGTTGGCATTTTTAAGACCATAAGGGCAAAGGCTAACCACAAAATCGGGGCTAAACCAATGACGAAATAAATAAATGACATAATCTTTCTCTCTTTCCGTTAATGATTATAAAGAAAGCCTGGACAAAAAGGAAGAATAATTTCCAAACTGCGTAAGAATGTTTAATTGTTAACGCAAAATACTATTTGGTTGACAATTGTTTTATCTATGGTATTGTAAAGGGCAAGTAGAGGGATGTGTATGAAAAATAAAAAAATGGTTTATTGTGCTTTAATGGCAGCGGTGTTATGTGTGATTTCACCTTTATCGATTCCTGTTGGAGCGGTTCCAATTTCATTGGCTACGCTAGGGGTCATGTTAGCTGGAGCCTTACTTGGAGCACAATTAGGAACATTGAGTGTTTTGATCTATTTGGTATTAGGCTGGGTTGGCTTACCTGTATTTGCCGGCTATAGTTCTGGCTTTACTTGTTTATTTGGGCCTACGGGTGGCTATATGATTGGCTATTTATTCTTGGCTTTTTTGACGGGCTTTTTATATAAGAAAAAAACGTTACCGTATTTAGTTGGAAGTATCTTAGTTGGAGAACTCGTTCTTTATTTATTAGGGACTATTTGGTTCATGTTTGTTGCTCAAACTAGTCTAGTCTCAGCTTTAACGATTTGCGTCTTACCGTTTATTCCCGGTGATATCGCAAAAATTGTGCTGGTTTGTCTATTGCTTCCTCAATTAGAAAAAGTGGTGCATTTTGACTAAATTGCGTTATCATCACGGCTTATGTTGCCTTTCTTTTGAAGGGAAAGGGTATTCGGATGCGTTTGTGAAAAATATGCAGCATATTATAGAGAACCTTAAAGATGTAGAATGGATAGAAGGCTGTGATGAAATTTGTAACAAGTGCCCACATTGCATAGAGGGAAGCTGTGCATCTGAAAAGGTAAATAGATATGATGCCAAGGTAAAAGCCATCGTTTGTAAAGATAGAGGAAATTGGGCAGAACAAAAAGCAATTTTTGCGGGGATTGATCTTTATAAAATTTGTCCAGATTGTCAATGGTTTTCTTTGTGTAAAAAAAGACTGGATCAATTCCAGTCTTTCACAGATACTTCGCCTGAATAGAGGGTGATGGTTTTATTACCTTGTTGGAGGACGAGATTGCCATCTTGGTTGATATCAAGTACTTTTCCTATTTTCTTTTCATTATTAAGGGTATAGATGATTTCTTTGCCAATTAAGAGCGAACGCTTCTTATATTCATCTAATAAAGTCGGGCTGGATAACTGATTCATCCAGTGCATAAAATGCGTATAAATGGAAGCAACTAAAGCGGCACGATGTAGGGATTGCTGGTCTAGACTACCGGCAATCTTTTTTAATTCTTCTGGAAATTGAATTGGCTTGCAGTTGATACCGATTCCCACAATGACGGAATCAATTTGCTGGGATTCAAAATCGCTTGTAGCTTCGGTTAAAATGCCACAGATTTTTTTCTTGTCGATAAAAATGTCATTGACCCATTTGATTTGTGGGGTGATAGAACAAAGCTCTTCAATGGCCTGACAGGTTGCAACCCCAGCTGCTAAGGTGCATTTTAAAAGCTCTTGTAAGGGCTCTTTGGGACGCAATAAAATGGTCATATAGATGCCTTTATCAGCCGGTGAATAAAAGGTATGGCCTTGTCGGCCTCTACCAGCACTTTGATGGTTGGCAACAATTAACGAGCCGTGTCTAGCGCCATCAATGGCAATTTTCTTAGCATAATTATTGGTTGAATCAATGGTTTCAAAAAGATATAGGGGAACATCTTCTTTTAAGTATTGACGAATATGGCTTTCATCGAGGCTGTCTTGATCTTGCAGTAATTGATAGCCTTTATTGGTTTTGGCTTCAATCAAGTAACCCTCTTTTTTTAGCGCTTGTATGGCTTTCCAAACCGCGGTTCGGGAGACCCCAAATTGATCACAGAGACTTTGCCCAGAAATAGCTTGGTCGCCTTGATTTAAGAGTTGGCGGAGAATATTTTCTTTTAGTGTCATAGGTCCTTCTTTCTTTAATCACAGTATCATAAGACTTAGAAGTTGAAAAGTTTTCATATTTGTTTCAAGAAATTTGTAAAAAATTTCATTTTGGCGTAGAATGAATTTACTAGTTTAAAATTAAATGAATGGAGGACTCTATGCAAACGAATCTAGATGCTCTGCTGAACGGAAGTGAATATCGGCGTTTATTTGATCGTAATACAGCTGAAATCCAGAAGAAATATGGTTTGTGTAAAATTGATTTATTTATTTTAAATTATTTGAGTCAAGCAAAAGAAAACAATACACCGAAACATATTTATGAACTTCAGATGTTTACCCGGGGACATATTTCGCAATCGATGAAACGATTGGGAAAAGCTGGGTATCTTCGTATGGAAGTAGATAAACATGACCATCGGGTTTTTCATTGTTTTGTAACGGAATACGCAAGTGAAATCTTGGCTCAGGTTGATGAAGCAATGGAATCAATCCATCGAAAGTTATTTCGACAAATTAGTCCGGAGCAAATGACGCAATTTTTAGAAATTGCCCAAGTCATCAATAGAAATATTATAGAAGAATTGGGGTAAAAAATATGGAACAAAAAGAGAACACGAGTATTGTGCATTTGTTGCGACATGTGGTCAGCCATGCGATGACGGATCGTCTAGATTTATCGAGTAAATTATTTCAAACGATGGATTCTGCAGACTTTATGTTGATGTTGATTCTAGCTCGTCATTCCCAAGCAGATCAAAAGAAAATCTATATGAAAGATTTAGCAGAAGAAACCAAACTGCCATTACGCAGAGTGAGTGATATTGCCCGTACCCTGGCTTCTCAAGAGTGGGTCAGTTGGAAGTTTGATGGCAATGGGGATGAAGGAACATATCTGGAAATCACAGAAAGTGGTTTGGATGTAACCAAAAAGCAGAAAGAAAGTTTGGAGACGTTCTATCAAAAAGTTATCGATAAATTCGGCCAAGACCGTTTTATTCAGATGATGAAAGATATTTCTGACTTAGAAGAAATTATGAATGATATGGTAGGCGAGATGGAGGAATAAAGATGAATGATCGTGATGTTTACGATTACGCGTTAGAAAAAGAAAAAGAATGCGTTGAAAAGAATTATATATCGGATAAATTATTTCATGAATATGGAGTCAATCGTGGCCTTCGGGATGAATCTGGCCAAGGTGTTTTAACCGGATTGACCCGAATTTCTGAATTAAATGGATTTAAAAGTGTTCATGGTAAACGAGTACCGATTGAAGGGGAATTATGGTATCGAGGCTATCGTATCTCTACTTTAGTCGACAGTTTAGGAAAAGATGAACTGGGTTTTGAAAAAGTGGCTTACTTGCTTTTATTTGGAAAGTTGCCAACACCAGAACAATTAGATGAATTCTTCCAAAAACTCGGAGAGAGCCGTCGGCTTCCAACCAACTTTGTACGTGATGTAATCATGAAAGCGCCAACCCATGACATTATGAATATGATGACGCGTTCGATTCTGACTTTAGCGAGTTATGATGAGAATATAGGTGATGATTCGATTGCCAATAATATCCGCCAAGCGATTGAATTAATTGCGGTTTTCCCAATGTTGGCTATTTACAGTTATCATGCCGATAACCATTACAATAATATGCAAAGTATGTATATTCACCGTCCGGACCCATCCCTTTCGACAGCGGAAAACTTTTTGCGTATGTTACGTCCAGATAGTTCTTATACCCAATTGGAAGCCAAAGTCTTAGATACTTGTTTATTGCTGCATATGGACCATGGTGGAGGAAATAACTCTACCTTTACAACGCGTGTTGTCACTTCAACAGGAAGCGATACCTATTCCGCAATTGCGGCAGCCATGTCAAGTTTAAAAGGACCAAAACATGGTGGGGCAAACATTCGCGTAATGAATATGATGGATGATATTCGCTCTCACGTATCAAATTACGAAGATGAAGAAGAAGTGCGTACCTACTTAGGAAAGATTTTAGATCGGCAAGCCTTTGATGGAAAAGGATTGATTTATGGTATGGGTCATGCAGTATATTCTTTAAGTGATCCAAGAGAGTTGATTCTTAAAAACTGTGCTGAATCTTTGGCAAAGGCCAAAGGCCGTGATAAAGATATGGCTCTATATAAGATGGTTGAAAAACAAGCCAGTACATTGATTGCTGAAAAACGTCATATTGTCAAAGGCGTGAGCCCTAATGTCGATTTCTATTCGGGCTTTGTATATGAAATGTTGGATATTCCTATTGAATTGTATACACCATTATTTGCGATTGCGCGAATTGTTGGATGGAGTGCTCACCGTTTGGAAGAAATCATTGGAATGGGTAAAATCATTCGTCCAGCTTATCGTAGTATCATGGAACATAATGAAAAATAAAATTGAAAAATATTGTATTTTAGGCAGAATCTCGCTTTTGTGGGATTCTGTTTTTTTTGCTTGCAACCCGTGTTGACTTGTGGCATAATCATCTTGTGAAGATTTTAACAATCTAATGGAGGAAAACAATGTCAGAAAAAGTCGTTATTGCAGGCGCTTGTCGTACAGCGATTGGTAAAATGGGTGGAGCATTAAGCAATACACCTGCTGCTGAATTAGGCGCAATTGTTATTAAAGATGCTTTAAACCGTGCTGGTGTACAACCAGATCAAGTTGACGAAGTATTAATGGGATGTGTTATCCAAGCTGCTCAAGGTCAAAACGTAGCTCGTCAAGCTTCCATTAAGGCTGGTTTACCAATTGAGGTTCCTGCTGTTACATTAAATGTTGTTTGTGGTTCTGGTTTGAACTGTGTTAACCAAGCTGCTGCAATGATTAAAGCTGGTCAAGCTGATATCGTAGTTGCTGGTGGTATGGAAAACATGTCAATGGCACCTTATGCATTAACAAAAGCTCGTTTCGGTTACCGTATGAATAACTCAACAATCGTTGATACAATGGTAAACGATGCTTTGACAGACGCATTTAATCACTATCATATGATGATTACAGCTGAAAACATCTGTGATCGTTGGCATTTAACTCGTGAAGAGTTAGATGAATTCTCTGCAATTTCTCAACAAAAAGCAGAAAAAGCTCAAAACGAAGGAAGATTCGATGATGAAATCGTTCCAGTTTCTGTAAAAGTAAAGAAACAAGTTGTTGAATTCAAGAAAGATGAAGGACCTCGTCCTGGAACTACTGTAGAAACATTATCTAAATTACGTTGCTGCTCTGGTAAAGAAGGCGGAATGGTTACTGCTGGTAACGCTAGTGGAATCAACGATGGAGCTGCTGCTGTTGTCGTAATGAGCGAAGCTAAAGCTAAAGAATTAGGTGTTAAACCTATGGCTACTTGGGTACAAGGTGCTCTAGCTGGTGTTGAACCAGAAATCATGGGTATTGGCCCAGTTGCTGCTACAAAGAAAGTTATGGCAAAATCTGGTTTAACTGTTGATGACATGGATTTAATTGAAGCAAACGAAGCTTTTGCTGCACAATCTGTTGCGGTTGCTAAAGAATTGAAATTCGATATGTCAAAAGTTAACGTAAACGGTGGAGCTGTTGCTCTTGGTCACCCAGTTGGTGCAAGTGGATGCCGTATCTTAGTTACTTTATTACATGAAATGCAAAAACGTGAAGATGCTAAAAAAGGTTTAGCTACACTTTGCATTGGTGGTGGTATGGGATGTGCCACAATCGTTGAAAAATACGAAGGATAATTGATACTTTCCCAATTAGGAGTACGTAAGGTACTCCTTTTTTTATGAAGAAAAAAACACCAATTTGAAGTGAACCCCAAAAGTTGAACAAAGTGAAAGTTCAATTTAGGAGGTTCACTTTTTATATGAAATTAACGGAAAAACAGAAGA
>ENA-OPWH01000082-OPWH01000082.1-human-gut-metagenome-genome-assembly--contig:-NODE-82-length-86281-cov-4.029585_pt1 | contig 86281 bp, 79 predicted proteins | sample MGYA00241506_ERZ502004 | MGnify/ENA primary metagenome ERZ502004 (study PRJEB25962, sample SAMEA2043049) | human gut metagenome | biome: human gut; feature: human-associated habitat; material: faeces... | reverse complement strand
TTTATATATATTATTTATTATATATTTATATTATAATACATATAATATATAAATGTCAAGTATTTTTTTTAAGAAAATTTTAATTTTTCTATTGACAAATGTTTTAAAGTATGATATTATATATGTAGATAAGCCAAAAGGAGAGAATGTATGAAAAATATAGAAGTTATGTTTAGCAGTAAAAATGATAAATGGAGTACGCCGCAAGATTTCTTTGACGAGCTTGACAGAGAGTTTCACTTTGACCTGGACCCATGTGCCGATGCGTCCAATTATAAGTGCGCCGCTTATTTCACAGAAGAAGACAATGGTTTGAGCCAAAGTTGGGAAGGTCACACGTGTTTTGTAAATCCTCCCTACGGTTCAGCAATAAAGGACTGGGTGAGCAAATCATATCATGAGGGCAATAAGCCAAATACAACTGTAGTGATGTTGATTCCGGCAAGAACGGATACGAAGTATTTCCACGAATATATTTATCATAAGGCTGAGATACGCTTTATTAAGGGGCGTTTGAAATTTGGGAACAGTAAGAACAGTGCGCCGTTCCCATCAATGGTTGTTATATATAGAGGCCCAAGAGGCTAAGGAGAAAAAAATGAAGATAGCACAAAAATTGAATTATGATTTACAGGCCTACCAAGAAAGATTGGGTCTTGTGAATTTTTTGATAGAAAACGGAGAAATGGATGGATATCCGCCAAGTGAGCTGGATAAAGTAGCTAATTATTTGCTGTACGCCGAAGACGTAGATGCTGAGGTAGAATTGAAGGAAGGTAACAAGCGTAAGGTGAGCTACGAAGAGTTAATTGAATCTACATTAGGTGAATCTACTATACAGAAGCAAGGGGATATGTCAATATATAAGATACCTAAGCCAAGAATAGATAGGAGCGTTGATGGAGACATTCCTGGAATGCGCGATTTATGGGAAGCAATTGATGTCATTAGCGAACAATACCAATACTGTAAGGACGTGCTGGATGGTAAGAGAGATATGGACCCGGATAGAGTATTAGTGCCCACCTTTCAAAAGAAATATTTTTTGAGAGAGTGGATGATAGATTTGCGTCGTGAGCAATTTTTATTAAAAGATGCTTTTAAGCCTGTTATTGGCACTAAGCCAGGATTTGGTAATTTTGCTATTAAACATGATGAGTATGGCATGTGCGTAGGACCCCATATATTGTGTCCCGGATCTATGATGGTAGATTTTGGGAATTGGCAACATATATACGCCATGCTAAAAAATTATTCAGGTATGAAGGGGAAATTAATAGACAATCCTTTTCATCCTTGGTGGGATATGTACGATTTCTTGGATGAGTTACTTGAGAGAGTGAGGTGGAGTCCAGAGCATGAGCACATTTTAATTCGCAAGATAGATAAAATACCTAACGAACAAATTGCCAAGGAATTGTATGATATAAACGGCAAGAGCTATAGCGTTAATTATATTAGTACAATATGGAAACAACATATTAGTAAGCAAATAGTTAAATATGCTTATTTATGGTGGAATGAGAAACAATATAGACCCGATGGTACTTTACGTAATATGATGAAATGGAAAGTGTGCGCCGAATGCGGGCGTCAGCTTTTTGTGGATGAACTTAATTTCAGTAAAGATATGAACGGAGAATATAAAGATATCTGTAAAGATTGTGCGCAACAAGAGAGAGACAGAAAGAATAAGTTGAGAGAGGAGCGTAAAGCAAAAAGAGAAGCTAAAAAAGAAAATGGAGGTGAATAGTACGTGAGAGATGATTATAGATTGTGCCCTAAATGTGGGAAACAGCAACGTTTAGATTATTATTTGCCTGTTTATGCTGATTCGGAATATGGAGTGGGTGGCAAGTCGGCTATTTGTATTGAGTGTATTGCTAAAAACATAGATAGAAAAGATTTGCGCACTATTGATAAAATGTGTCAGTATTTAGATTTGCCATTTGACCCGAATAAATGGGTAGAAATGGAACAAGAATATGAAAAATTGGGCCCATTGCTTACAGATTACTGTTTTGAGTTAGTAAAAGGAGAGTATGCTGAGAGCGATTGGACTGAGGTAAATAAAGCCTGGGAAAAATGTCGCGAGTACAATGGTTTGATTGATAAGGTGACCGCTATTCATGGAGATTTACTCTTATATTTACGCAAAAAGTGGGGCAATAGCTCAGAATTGACTTTAGATGATTATATGAGAATGGAAGAATATGAGCGTCATACTTTGAATCACTATCCATTTAAAGATGAGGCAAGAAAAGACATAGTGCGCAAATTGGCTAAGTTGTCCGTATTGTCGGATAAATCTATTACTCAAGGCAACACAAAAGATGCTGTGTCTTATTTACAAGCTTACAATACCTTGATGAAGGAATTGGGACTTGGAAATGAAATTGATAACAATAATAATACAATCACCTCATTATCAGAATTGGTGGCTTATTTAGAGAAAAAAGGCTTTTTATTAAATTACCGTATTAATGAGAGTCGAGATATTGTTGATAAGACAATTGAGAATATGGAGCAATACGTTAGACGTTTATTTACAGATTCGCAAGAGACTGTGACAGAAATGTATAATCAAAAGGTTATCCAAAATAATAGTGGTACTGATATTGATGATGATGATTTAGAAGCCTTATACGCAAATGATGCTGACGAGAAAGTTGAATTAGAAGAAACATTGAATGAGGAAGAGTTGGAAAAGATGTTTAGGCAGGTAGAAAATGAATTCAATAAATAATGTTGAAAATGTCCTAGATGAATATTATAATGTTTTGTGTGAAAGGAATGACAGTAATAGAGTCGTAATTACTCCTGAATACATAGATAGTCATTTACAGCAATTAGAAGATGTAGTTCGTTTATTTACATTATACCCTGATTATTTAATTGATATTATTACTCCAAAAGACTCCTTTTTCAGACTTTATTTTTACCAAAGAGTTTTTTTAAGAGTTTGTATGCGTTATAAAAATGTATCTGGAACTTTCCCTCGTGCTTATTCTAAGTCATTTTTGAACTTTCTTGCCAACATAATAAAAAGTATTATGTTACCGCGAAGTAAATCTTTTACTTGTGCTTCCACTAAACAGCAAGCAGCCCAAATTATTGATGAGAAGACGAATGAGATATTTCGTTTATTTCCGTTTTTTGTTAATGAGTTGAATATTAGTGAAGTTGATAAGGCTAAAAAGAAATACGGTAATTTTGGAAGTGATTATGCGGAAATAGAATTGAAAAATGGTAGTCATATGGATATCGTATCTACCGGAAATGCCGCCCGTGGTGGAAGACGTCATTTTGGCACACTAGAAGAGTTTGCCTTAATGGATGGTGATCAAGTTAATGAAATTATTATCCCTCTGATGAACGTAGATAGAAGGACTGTTGCTGGATTAGTAAATCCAACAGAACCCCACGCCGCACAGACAATGATAACAACCGCAGGATATCGTGGAACTTATGCTCATGATAGGACGTTAGAGACATTGGTTGAAATGGCCACTGAACCGGGAAAGTCTTTTTGTTTTGGAGGAGATTTTAAAATACCAGTTATGCATGGATTGTTGTCGGTTGATAAAGTAAAAGAGAAATTACAGAACTCTTCTTATAAGTTAGAATCATTTTTAAGAGAGTATGTAAGTGTATGGTCTGGGGGAAGTGAAGATAGTTATTATTCATATGATCTTATTTCAAGATGTAGAACTTTAGTAAGGCCAGAGTTTCAACGGGAAGCAAATTTTAAAGATGGTTTTTATGTATGCGCAGTCGATGTAGCAAGATTTGAAGGAGACCAAACTGTTGCCATGGTGTTTAAAGTTTATACGGTTGGTGAAAGATATAAGATTCATTTAGTAAATATAAAACTTATGAATAGTACACATTTTAAGCATCAAGCTTTATATTTAAAACAATTGGATAATTTATTTGATTTTAAAGCAATAGTAATGGATATTAACGGTAATGGTGCCGGTTTAGCTGATTACATGATAGATGAACAATACGATGATAATGGAACTTATTATCAACCTTATAGTTTTTTAAATAAAAATAAGTATTCTAACACAGAAAAACGCGTTTCTGTGCGAAAATTGTATGGAATTGAAGCAAATCGTCAATTTAATAGCGATTGTTTCACAAATTCCCATATGATTTTGAGTTTAAAGAGAATTTCCCTACTAATCAATGAGCGACAAGCACGTAGATATTTTGGAAAGTATAAAAGTTGGACTAAAATGAATCCAGTAAAACAGGCTGAAAAGCTCATTCCATATGCCCAAACAACTAAACTACAAGATCAATTAGCTAATATGAAGGCTAATCTTGATACGAATAGTGCGATTGTTTTACAGCGTATAAATAGTCACGTGCGTAAAGACCTTGTATCAGCATTTATCTATGGGCTTTATTATATAAATGAAGTGGAAGAACAAGATAAGCGTGATAGAAATAAAAATTATACAAAAGGTCAATTTAGCTTTTTAAATTAGTTCTGGGAGGTGAGCTAAGAAAATGGAAGAAAATAATAAGAAAGAAAGTTTATATACCATGAGTAACTTAACTGAATTTCGTAAGTCAATTGCTAAGATGGGGACAACTGTTCCAAATGGTAATGTTATACTCGATCCTGTTAAATTAAGAAGAGAACCCCGTCTTAATATTGATGATATCTTAAAGACGCCATACAATGATAAACAGGCTTGGCGTATATATTCAAGAATATTTTATGGCGATTCTTTATACCGTAGAATGTTAAAATATTTATCTACACTATTATATAATCATTATATGATTTCACCAGTATTCGCTAACGAAAAAAAGCCGAATAAGAAGAAATTGATGAATGATTATAATTCATTGTTAAGATGTTTAGATGAAGACATGAATGTAGAAACTTTTACTCAAAAGGTTTTATTAGATTTGTTGATTGAGGGAGAAACCTTTTATTATTTAGAGGAATATAAGAAGGGCGCTTCTGTTTATTACAAACCTATAAAACTTCCTGCTGATTATTGTAGAATAATAGGAACAGCAGGAACTCCAAACATTAATATATTTGCCGTGGATTTAACTTTTATTGATACAGTATTAGCTGATTTAGTATCTAAGAATATCTTAACTAGAGAAGAAGTCTTGAAACAATATCCAAAAGAAATGAGAAAAGCCTATGAAGATTACAAAGGAGCAAGACTTGGCAGAGAAAGTAAGCAATGGTTTGTAGTACCGGTTCAAAATGGTATTGCTTTTACTACTGAGGATGGAAGACCTCCATTTGCTTATTTAGTAAAAACATTGGCTCGTATAGATAAGTTTGAAGTATTGAGAGATGATTATATAGCAACTAACTTGACTAAGTTATTAGTTCAAATTATTGATATTGATAAAGAAGGTAATCCAGAAGTTGATTTGGAGATGGCTGCTGATTTTCATAAGAATTTAAGAGCTATAGCGGAGAAGAAGAATAATGTTGATGCGCTTACTACTTTAGCAAAAGAAGTAGATGTATTATCTTTAGGTGAAACTGGAGATGCTACAAAGAACTACGAATTTTTAAAAACTTATTACGATCAGTTCTTTGATGATGCGGGAATATCTGAAGAAATGTTTAATGCCACAACAGGAAGTACATTAGATTATTCTTTAGCAAAAGATGAAGCATTTATGTACGACTTAAGAAGACAAGTCGAAACTTGGTTTAATTACTTTATTACCACAATTTGTAATAAAAGAATTATAAAAAATACCAAATTTGTATTTTCTTTTTTAGAGACATCCTATAAGAATAGAGAGAAAATGATAGATAGCTATCTTCAAGGCGCTCAATATGGTTTTAGCAAATTGGCACCTCAAATAGCTATGGGAGTTAAACAACGCTACATTGAATCTCTTGTTTATTTTGAGAATGAAGTCTTGAACCTTGATGAGAAACTTGTTCCCCTACAAAGTTCTCATACAATGAGCGGTAAAGCCGATAGTAAAAACGCAAATACTGATTCAAATAAGAGCAGTGATGTTGAATCAGATAAAGGAGGAAGACCTACTGTTGCTCAAGATGAGAAAGCGGACTCAACTGTAGTTAAGGACGCGAGTAAATAGGAGGGAGCTACAATGAATGAATTTAAAAAGTATGCTACCTTTTCAGTTGATATAGTTGGGCAACCAATGAAAGTCAGCAGTATGTTCTCACTTGGAAGAGCACGTATCTTTTATTTAGGACCAAATCCTAATTATTCAATTATTGAAGGAGAAGCAGCCTACAAGTTGGCTTCTACTATTCCTGGAACTCCTATCGTAGGACTCTACGATTACGAGAAAGGAGACTTTGAAGGTCACGGCGAAGGACAAAGCGCTTTCGGTTTTGTTCCTTTAGATCCAAATCCTACTTGGACAAAAGTTAAAGAAGGAAATGTAGAACGTGAATACTTAGAAGTTGATGTAGTAATTTGGGACGGACGTTTTGAGGAAGCAAAGGATATAATTAGTGAGCACAAATCACTATCTATGGAATTGAATCCTAAAACATTAAAAGGTACAATAGTACAAAAAGGAGATAAAAGATATTTCCAAATCACCAATGCTGAATTCGCAGGAATTACTGTATTAGGTGAAGATGTACAACCTTGTTTCAAAGATGCTGGTTTCTTAACAGCATATAGTAATATGGTTAGTGCTTACGCTAAGTATATGAGTAATATACAGAAAATAGAAAAAGGAGGTATAAATCATATGGAAAACATTGATGAAGTTAAAGTTGATGAAGTTGTAGAACCAGAAATAAATACTATTGAAGAAACTGAAACTGAAGTAGTGGTTGAAGAAACAACGCCTGTAGTAGAAGTTGAATCTACTGAAAGCGAAGTTATCACAGAAGAAAGCGAAAACGAAACAGAATTCGCTTGTGGTGATAAAAAAACTAAATGCGCTAAATGTGGAGAAGACAAAACAAAATGCGCTTGTGGTGATAAAAAAGCCAAAAATGAAAAATGTGATGACGATCCTTACGAAGACGACGAAGACGAACAAGAATGTCCAGAATGTGGAGAAAATCCTTGTGTTTGTAAAAACAAATGCAATGATAAAAAATATCAAGCTTTAGAAGCTGAATTAGAAAGTTATAAAGCTAAATACGAATCACTTACACAAGAGCTTAATGATGCTCTAGAATCATTAAAAAAATATACAAGAAAAGAAAAATTAGAGATTATATCTAAATTCTCTACTAAATTAGAGGACGGCGAAGAATTAATCGCTGACTTAACTGAAAAAGTAGATGATTTAACAGAAGAAGAAATCAAGTCCCAACTTGGTAACGCTTTGGTTGAACAAATAGCTGCTGAAGAAGCGGAAGAAAAAGCTGAAGAAGAGGCAAGTAACTTCTCATTAAATATTAATGTTAATCATGAGTTAGGAAATGGAGCTTGGGATCTTGTTAAACGCTACAAAGAAAGTAAATAATAATAGGAGGTAACATTTCATGGTTAAATATTCAACAGTTGAACTTACAAAAGTAGCTAGTAGAAAAACTGGTGAAATTGAAGCTCAATGCAAATTAAATAAAGATATCGAATACCTTTACAATGGTGAAGTTGTTTTCGTAGACGCTACAAACAATGAAGTAACAAAAACATTTAGCGCCGATAACTGTGTTGATGCAATTTATGTACACTTCTCAAATCCTCGTAGATACGAAGATGGAAAGACTGGAATGGAAAACTTTAGATATGAAAGAAATGACGATTACAAAATAGTTGGAGATAAATATCTTCCAAGATTATTCAAATTAACTACAGGAGACATTTTTACTACAAACTATGATTTCGCTAAGAAAGATGGTAGCCTTTTAACAGCACCAGTTGCTGCTGGAACAGCTTTCACTTTTGGAAACCATAAGATTGTAGCTATAAACGAAAAAAGTGCTAATGGTACTATGCCAAATGGTGCTATCGGTGCTGTTTATAGAGTAATAAAATAATAGGAGGTACTAACGTATGGAAATTGAAAAATTAATAGAATTAGGAATTGCTGCTGCTACTGGAAACATACCAGCTGAATATTCTGCTAGTGATGTTAATGAAACATTAAGAGAAGAATTAAAAGCATTCAACAGTTATTCATACTACAGAGCTAACAAAAACGTATTATTCCAATTAATCGAAGAAATAGCTAACGTAGTAGTACCAAGAAAAGTCATTTCAGAATTTGGTTCATTTGCTGAAGTTCAAACAGTTAATTTAGGAGAAAAAATTGTATTCAAACAAAGAACAGGTGTAGCACGTGGAAAAAGATTCGTAACAGTTGCTGGAGAATATGGTACTTACAGAACATTCAACGTAGATACTAGAGATATCACTATGAGTCCTAGAGTTTATGCTGGAGCTGCTATCCTTGAAATAGGAGATTTCTTACAAGGAAGAGTAGATATGTCTGAATTAATGGATATCATACTTGAAGGTTTATCAGATAGTATTTATAACGAAGTTCAAAACTGCTTAAAGAATGCTATTAACGCAGAAGACAGACCTGCTGCTAATAAAGCTACAGTTGCTGGATTCGATGCTGCTGAATTTGATAAAATATTAAATACAGTTGCTGCTTATGGTGATACAGTTACTATTTACTGTACAAGAGCATTTGCTTCAACATTATATAATCAACCAGGATGGGCTTTAAGCTTTGAAAAGAAAACTACTGATAAAGATTATGATGACATTCGTGAGCAAGGATATGTTGGACGTTATAAAGGACACAACGTTGTTCTTATGAGTCAATCATTCGTTGATGAAAATAACGAAGGCAAACTTGTTGATGAACAATATGCTTACATAATCCCAGCTGGAAAAGAAAAACCAGTTAAAATCGGTATTGAAGGCGGAACTTTAATTGACGAACAAAGATTACAAGATGGTTCTATCGAAGTTCAAGCTCAACATATGTTCGATGTAGCAGTAGTTGCTAACAACTATTGGGGTATTTATAGAAATACTAATTTAGATAGCAATTATTCTATCTAATCGCAATGTATAAAAAGAGAAGAAGTCTTTTGACTTCTCTCTCTAATTTTTTTAAACTAATTTTTAGGAGGATATATTATTATGGATAATGAGAGAACAGTTATATTAGAAAACGTGGGAGATCAGTCAATTGGTTTAGCTGATACGCAAGGACGTATGTATCGTTTATCAAAAGGTGCTAAAATGAGAATTAGTAGAGTGTCTTTACAAGATATTTTAGATTTCCCTGGAAGTAGAATTATATTTAGAGAAGGATTAGCCCAAGTTAGTAATGTTACCGCAGAGGAATTATTTAATATGGGACTAACAGAAGATGAAATCAACCAATTTTTAGACGAGCCTAAAAAACCCACTATTGTTGTTAAAGAAAATTTAGAGGATAAAGCAGAAAAAGTTATTACAATTGAAAAACCAGTAGAAAAGAAAACAACTGCTAAAAAGACTACTACTAAAAAAACTACAACAAAAAAGAGTGCGTAATGAATATTGAAGTTACAGAATATAGTGATGTTTATGTTAGATTTTTATCTAAGATAGAGGATGAGTATCTAGCATCACTTAACGACGATGAGTTAAATAAGGCACTTTATCCTATCATGCTTGGAGCAATTAATTCTTTTGCTCGTATAGCCGAACATAATTTAAGAAAACGTGACGAAAGAGCTCACGTTTTTTATGAAAAATTAAGTGATGATGAAGTTGAAGTGCTTGCTATTTTAATGAAACCAATTTGGTTAGAAAGATATATGAATAGTAGTAGAAAGATTGAACAACAATATTATGACGCAGGTATAAAAACTTATTCTCCAAATGAGAATTTGAGAAATTTAACAGTTATGTATCAGCAATATTTAGCGGATGCTCGTGCCGCTAAAACTGAATATACTTATAAAAGAGTAAGTGTAACTGGTAATTTCCACGGAGTAGGAGAAGCTCCAACAGATAAAACAGTTTATAATCAAATTGAGCGATTATAAGAGGAGAGATAGGAATGAGGGAAAAGACAGATAGTGTTAGAATTGATATGTATAAACCCATAGTGAATAAATTATATAAAATGCTATGTTGGAGAGATGAACGCAAAAGATGGCTTACACTTTATGATGAGCTATTAGCTGATGTGTCATTGGGCAATTTTGACAACGAATTTAAAGGACATTTACTTTTAATGACAGTTCCTTTAAAATATTATGAATTTGGTTTATTCCGTCAAACTATATTTGAGGTGATAGATTATGTCGATAACATATCAAGAATACAGAGACAGAGTTCAATATAAAGGTAAAAATAAAAGAGAATACGTTAATAACAAGGTTCGAGAAAGTATCGATTCACTAATAAATGATAGTCAGTATGGATTTACTATAAAGGTAGATGGAAAGGAACATGATGTTGCTATATTATCAACTAAATCTACACAAGATTATGAGAAAGCTAATATTATAGCCTACAATGAAGTAGGCTTAGATAGAGGAACTATCTTTCAGTGGAATGATGAGAATTGGATTATATTACAAAAGATGTTTCGTCCAGAACAGCCTGGATTCAACGGTTATGCTTATAGATGTACTGGAGAACTTAAATGGATTGACAAAAATGGTAAATTACAAACAAGACCGGGTTATATCAGTTCTGGTAGGACAACTAATTCACTAACATATACTCCAGATATCAATTATAAGTTTGATAACATTTTATTACACGATACTGATTGGAGTATGATAGCTGCTATTCAACAAGACTTAACATTACATGAAGAGATGCGCTTTATTATAAAGGGCCGTGCTTATAGAGTTACTAATATAGATAATGTTTCAATCGATCATGTTTCTATATTGTCTATGGTTGATGATAAGGTAACAGACGATGATTATGTGAATTTAGAAGAAGGAGGCTGGGGTATAGCTAACTTTTATTCTGAAGGATATAAGATTTCCTGTCCAGTTCAAGAACCTATACATTTATACGGTGGAGATATAAAAGATGTGCCAATTTTAGTTACATTACACGGAGTTTCCACTAATGAAAATGTTATATTTGAAAGTGCGGATAATTCTATTGTTGAAATAAGTGGAAGTAAAATGATAGGAAGAGGTATTGGAACAACTACAATAACTTGTCAATTAGAAAAAAATAAGCTAATTAAAAAGGATATAGAAGTCTTTGTTCAAGAAGAACATATGGAAGATACAGAAGAAATATATATAGAAGGTCCTGATTTTATTGAGTGGAATAATAGTGCTACTTATAAATTGTCAAATGAGGCTGACGCGGAATTTGAAGTAGAATGGTTTTCTAAAATTAAGCACGATATGCCGATTTTTACAAATAATAGTGTTACTATTAAAATTAAAGATAAATATTCAGGGGATATAAAAATAACAACTAATACAAATGGTCAAATTATTGAAAAGACTGTATATATAAAGACTATATAGGGGGTAATGTATGGCAATATTAAATAAGAATGTAACAGAAACGGACAGCTTTTTAGATATTAATAATGATATATATAGAATTATTACCGTCCTTAATGAAGATGGAGATTTAAAAAAGTTGTTGGTAAATACTAGTTTTAAACCTCTACAAGGTCCTGAGGTTAATAAGGATTTAAGGGATAAGCAAATAGCAAGAGTACCATTGCTACCTTATGATGATGAACAAGGTAGCTTGGTAAATGTAACTTTTTTAAATGGCACTATGGATCAAAAGAGTGAAACCATACTGGCAGTATTAGGTGTAGATGTATTTACTCCAGGTAATCAATGGATTATAGCTGAGGGAGTAAGACCGTTAATGATTGCTCACGCAGTTAATAATATAATGAAATATAATGTAATTCAAACCGGTGGTGTAAAGTATCGTTTAGTTGATATAATTAATGCTCAGCTTTCTGATACCTTATTAGGATATCGTTTGATTTATAATGCTGTTATAGATGATTAATTTAGGGCGTTTAATGAGTACAACCCCGATACCTGTAGTGGGAAATATTTGTTTTCACCAACCTAAAATAATACAAGTTTTAGATATGGGAGAACAAATGTATTGGGGTTTGCTTAAAATTTGGGATCTAGAGAGAAAAGAATTGATCCCAGAAGAAAATGAATATACATCTACATTATCTGATTACGAAGTTTGGATGCTTGTAATGTTTGGCTCGCCTGTTATGGCTGAGCGTTTAAAAGCATCTGTAGATTGTTTTTTACATACAAAAATTGAGTTTTTATCTATAAGTGGTACTATTATAGTAGGGGAAGGTGATGAATCTTCGTGCTTACTTGATGAGAATTTTTACAATACCATGAAGGATATTTGTAGAAGTCTTTCTGAACTTGGCTCCGAACAAAAAGAAGAACAATATAAAGAAACCGAGAATATGTCAGAAAGAGAAAAACAACTTATAGAACGTATGAAGGCTAGTGCCCAAAAGTTAGATAAGATTAAAAATGGAGAGCGCGATACGAAGAATCGCCTAGTAAAGCAAATTATTTCATTAGTCGCTATCGGTAGATATACTTTTGATGAGGTATATCAAATGACTATTGTTCAGTTGATTTATTTACTAAAAAAATACGTTGAGATACAACAATATGAGTTGTACTCTAATTTGAGTCCATATATGGATTCAAAGAAAACAGAACCGCCAAAACATTGGCTAGACACATAATTTTAGGAGGTATATTAAGATGTTAGATATTCAAGGAAGAAAATATGCTTCAGTTACAGTTTGTGACGTTACATTATACGACCTAGTTACTAAATACCCAGTTATGTTCTTTGATACTTTACAAGTTACTTCAATTGATGGAGCTGCTGAAACTACTGATATCCAAGGTGGACAAGGTAATGCTACATTAGCTTCTGTATCTCACAGTAAAACAGTAGACGTTCAATTTGATGACGCTATTATGACTATGAGTTCATTAGCTTTATTAACTGGTGGTAACCTTGAAAAAGCAACAGATGACGCTAAGATTACTATGACTGAAACAGATATAGTAAAAGTAGCCGCTGGTGAAACAAGTATTGTATTAACAAGAAAACCAAAAATCGGAAGTTATATTTGGATAGCTGAAATGAAGAACGGTATCTTATCTACTGCTTCTAGAACAGAAGCTAAAGTTGCTGAAAGTGATATCAAAGTAGTTGAAGGTGGATATAGCATAGATTTCACTAAATTCCACAATGCTAAAGTTAACCAAGATAATGAAATGACTTTCCGTGTATTCTATGAATGGGAAATGGGATTTGGAACTGGTGAAGAATTAAGTGAATTAACAGTATTAGCTGATAAATTCGCAGGAACTTACAGATTTATTGGAGACACTTTATTATTCAACCAATATACTGGATTAAATGATATTTTCCAAATAGAAATACCTAGATTAAAATTAGACTCTTCTTACTCAATGAGCTTTAACGCTTCAACAGAAGCTGTTGTATTCTCATTCAAAGGTAAAGCTTTAAGAGACGACCTAGGAAACATGATTATCTTCCGTCAACTTAAACAAGATTCTCAAACAGGTGATGACAACAGTGGATCTCAATATGATGGTTCATATGCTCAAATCCCAGCTAAAGAAGTTATAGTTGATGAAGAAACTGGTGCTTTAAAAGACACTGGAAAAACTTATCCAATGCCAAAAGCAAGTGTTTAATCTATAAAGAGAGTGTAAACTCTCTTATTTTTTTTACCCAAAATGCTTGACAATATTTTGTTGATATGATATAATGAAACTATATTTAAGAAAAGAATATAGAACGCTACTATTAAATTAGGAGGAGGTTGATAATATGTTAGAAAGATTAAGAATACAAGAAGTGAGTGAAATTATATTAAGTGTGCCAGAAGGCGTCGTAATTGCTGGAACCGATTTATCTGTTGGGGAACCGGTAATGATTATAGAAAAACCAGCGTTATCGCAATTAACCTTTAATACGAGAGAGAAGAAAGTTGAGAGCCGTGGTTTTATATCAGCCTCAGGAACTACAAGAAATATAGATTTTACAATTAACGAAGGCTCAGTTTTATATTCAGTATGGTCATATTTACATGGTATTAATACTATAAAGGCTACTTCACTATTACGTGGCACAGAATGGATACATGCCGATAATGAGCAATATGTGAAATTATCTGCGCCAAGTGCTCCTATAAAGCCCGTATTGTATAAAAAGAATGATGAAGATAAGTTAAGTTTATTGACTTATCAAAAAGACTATACTATTGTTTATCAGGGAGAAGATAATAAGGAGTATCTTATTCAATTTAATGAGCCTGTATCAGGAGATTATTTTATTTGTTATACTTATGAAATAAAAGATGTTGATATTACCAATGTAAAACAAATTCACAACAATATTTTCTGTTCTATGGATATATACTTTGATGCTGTAGATATGGATACTGACGACAAACATGTAGTTTGTATCCATTGTGATAAAGTTCAGGTTTCAACTGATTTGGCAATTGGAATTAATAACAGTCAAAAAGCATCATTTACACCTATTACAATTCGTTCTGTTCCTGATGGAAACGAATTAAACAAAGATATCGCAGTTATTACGGTGATTTAATTATGGCAAGATATAATATTAATGAATGGAATGCTAAATTAGATAGGACAAATACAGTAATGTGGGTTGGTCGTAATGGCATCCATTATGAATACATAATGCCAATTGGGGGTAATCCTTTTAATTTCTATCAAGATGCTGTAGATGTGCGTTCGCATAAGAGTCCGACAAGTAAATGGCCAAATGGTAAGAGACCGGGCGAATATCAACCTGTTGGTGACAAAAGCTATTTTACTTATTATCAATTAAAACAAATGAGAAAGAAAGGTGCTACTGACAGAGATATTGAGATTGTCAAGCAAATTATTCACCAATTTTATGGAGATAGATAATGGCTGAATTTGAGAAATTGTGTGGCGATTTAAGAGTGAAGGCTTTAGCAAGAGAAAGCGTTATTGCTAAGGGAATTAGAAACGCAGCTCCACTGTATGCCAAAATATTGAATGATCAGGATTGTATCAGAAAGTTTGTTGAAGATATGTTAAAGATTGACGGGTATGGAATACAGTTAAAATACAGCGAAAAAGGACAATTAAGAGTATATGACGCTAACTATGAAATATTAGGTACTAATATCAAGGGGAATATAAGTGACGAGCGTTGGCGCAGTATGTTGGACATTGGAAATACTTATTTAGATAAAAATAATGGAGAAAGAGACAATGGATTGTATGATAGACTAATGGGTATCATGTTAGAGGAAGTCGGAGAAAAAGTATTGGATTACAATATAGACAAAACGGATTTTAGTAGCTTATTTTCCGTTGAAAAATCAAACAATATAAATTGGGATACTGAAATTAAATTCAGTAATCCGTTTCCAGAAATAGATAAATCATTTTATGATTTAAGAAGTGGCTTACAATTAGACCATAAGGCTAACCTAGATAATTTCCACATTGTCGATAAGACGTTATCAGAAGGAATGATGGAGACAGTTAGAGAAAAGGCTATTGATGGGAATGATACAATACAAGGAGCTATTATGAGTGTTGTTTTGCCATATAAAATTGGGGGCGATGCTTTTCCTATTTATTACAGTATAAGAGATGGGAAGGTTCTTTTGACGAGTGAGATTTTATTAAATCCTAGTAAGTTTTATTTACATAAACTTCCAATTCCTAATCCGGAAAAAGTGTTACAAAAGATAAGAGATGAATATAGGGAAGCGACTGGATTAGATGGTGGAAATATTTTGGGAGGTATTGAAGAAGACCTCCGAAAAGAAATTGTATTTGATGCTATAAAAGCACTTAATGAAAATATAAGAACGGCAAGTCTATGGTATGGACGCCGTTAGGAGGGAAAAATGAAATATAAATTAAATGGGTTAAGTAATGTGAGTAATATATCTACTCAAAAGGAGATAATTACAACAGCAATAGACTTAATGGGAGAGGGATATATATTTACTATCCCTGAAATGGAATTAGCAGTAATGATTGCGATGGTTGTAGTATTAGAAAATGATGAAAAGGTATTAGATGATTTAGATAAGAGTGATAATATTCAAAATACTATTATCTTAGATGTTGAGCCAGCTTTCAATGAAATTATTATGAAAGATGATAATGGCAGACAAATGTTTTATAAGTTATGTGATTGTCTAAGAATATATTATGATGCGCAACTAAAAGCGAATACTACTGTGGCTGGTTTATTAACTAATTTAGCTAATAGCTTACAAACATTGGATTTAGATACTATACTAAAGGTGGCAAATCAAATAAAAGATAATCTTATTACAAAGAAGACTGAAATAGAAAAAGATAAAGAAACACCTGTTGAAAAGACAGATGAAGAAATAAAACAAGAAATGATAGATGAAATTGATAATGCTAAAATGAAGGCATTAATTGAAAAATACCAAAGAATTGAGGGATAACTTCAATTCTTTTTAAATGGGAGGGAAAAGAATGGCAGCAAATAAACGAGTGATTACGTTAGGTTTGAATTTTGACTTAGATAGACAAAATATTCAGAAGATAACTCAAGCATTAAATGACACGGCTAAGATTAAGTTATCATCAAAACGTAGTGATAATTATCTTAAGAGTACATTGGGTGACGTAGATGAATATTTAAAACAGTATAAAGCATTAATCAAAGAAATGCAAAAGCCTATGCACAGTAAGTCACAAGCGAGAGAATTAGGTTACCGAATGAGTAACTTAAATACCGATATAAAACAACGTATAGGTGGTTTAAGGGGGAGTGTTAGTAGAATATATAACACACCGAAGAATGCTCAAAACTTTTTAGATGTCAGTAAGATTGGAGATCAGATAAAAGCTGTTCAAGATTTAATAGACAAAATTAAAGAGTTGCGTAAAGAAAGAGGGAAGATAGGGACAAATAAGGCTCTTGATACCCAACGTATTCAGGCTAAAACAGAACTAAAAGGTTTAAGCAAGAAAGATTCTTTAACTCCTACTGAATTAGAAAGGCAAAAAGAATTAAATAATGTTTTAAACGATGTTAATAAAAAGTTAAAAGAAAAAGAGGCGATACAAACTCGCATTAATGCTTTATTGCAAGCAAGTGGATACTCCTCAGTAAGTGAGGCTGAAGGTCAAAGAGATGAGTTGATTAAACAGCAAAGTAGTTTAAAAGATGAAATTGTTTCACCTGAAGATATGGCTACTTTAGAAAAGAGTTTAACAACTATTCTTGGTCTATTAAAAGAGATAGGCAGTGCTTCTCACACAGTAGATGAATTGGGGGATGCCCACGATAGAGCAGCTGAAGAAGCGAGAAAGAATGCCGAGCAAGAAAAAACTTTTAAAGATGTTTTATCTCAATTAGGAATACCCCTATTAACTCTTAATGAAATAGCCGGTAAGATAAGACAGGTTATTGACTACTCTTTTGAGTATGTTAAAAACTTAGACAAAGCTTTAACTGAAATCGCAGTTGTTTCAGACAAAACAAGGCAAGAGGCATTACAATTAACAGATACATTTATTGAACTAGCAAGTAAAACTGGTATGGCGATAGATGATATTGCACAGGCATCTACAATATTCTATCAACAAGGCTTGGCAGATGATGCGGTTAAGAAACTTACAGAATATACCTCTATATTTGCGAAAATATCTGGCGAAGATGTGCCAACGGCAGCAGACCAATTGACAGCTGCTATTAATGGTTTCGGATGGTCAGCAGAACGTGTAGCTGATGTAGTAGATAAATTAAGCGTATTAGCCGCTTATTCAGCAGCAGACACGCAAGAGTTAGCGACAGCGATGTCTAAGGCTGCTTCACAGGCAAGCATGGCTGGTTTATCATTTGACCAATACAACGCTTATTTGGCAACTATGATTGAGACCACTCGTGAAGCACCAGAAAACATAGGTACTTCATTAAAGACTATTATGTCTCGTTTCCAGAGTATTAAGAGCGGAGATAATACAGAAGATGACACTGATGTCAATGCTGTTGAAACTGCTTTAAAATCAGTTGGAATACAATTAAGAGATAGTCAAGGTCAATTAAGAGAATTGGGAGATGTATTAGATGAATTAGGACCTAAATGGGCTGGATTAGATAGAAATACACAAGCTTACTTAGGAACAGTTATAGCTGGTACTCGTCAGCAATCTCGTTTCATATCATTAATGCAACACTGGGATCGTGCTTTAGAATTACAAACAGCATCTGAGAACAGTGCTGGCGCAGCAGCAGAAATGCACGCTAAAGCAATGGAAGGTCTTGACGCCACTATTAATAATTTAACAATAGCATGGCAAGACTTAATATCTACCATTGTCAATGGAGATACTTTTAAAGGTATTTTAAAAATTATTACAGGCGTTATTAAATGGCTTGGTGATGGCAATTCTCTATTAAAAGTAATCTTTTCAATTATAACATTGGTTAATGCTAAGACATTAATAACAAACGCTCAAATAATTTCTCAAAATCAGAAATTAGGAAGTCAGAAAGAAACATTAAAAAACATAGATACTACTTGGAGCTCAATCAAGGAGAAAGTTTTAGGTACTACCACTGCTATAAAAACTGCTGTAGCGGCTACAGATGAATTAACAGCGGCGACTAATAAATTGAATAATGCTCAAAATAGCAAAGGAACTGACGTTAATGTGACTAAGCCTACGACAGGAGACAATGCTCAACCCGGTGCTGGAGGTAATAAACTAGGAAATATAGTGGGCATGTTAGGTAAGGTTCAATCAGCCATAGCTATTTTTACTACTGTGGCAATACTAGCAGAAACAATTTCCGGATGGATTTCGAAAGCTCTATTTTTAGATGCTGATGAATTATCTGCTATTGAAGACAGTATAAATAAGAGACAAGAAGAAATAGATAAACAAAACAGTATTATTAGAGCTTCTACAACTACATTAGATATATATAATAAGTTAAATAAAAAAATGAATTTAACTACTGATGAATTAGATGATTTATCAGAAGCAGCAAAATCGGTTGCTAAAGCTATCCCGGAAGCTGTTATGGGTTATGACGAGAATGGTAATCCTATTATAAATCAGGCGGTTGCTAAATCTGTTGGAGCTAAAGCTGATGCGAAAAAGGCAGGATTAGCAAAAGACCAAATAGGAGAATTAATATATAAAGATATCGCGAAAGCGGTGGTTAATGCCTCTACTGAATATCAAAATTCTACTACTCATAAATGGGCCACTGCTGGAAAGATTGGTGGTGGAGTAGCGGCTGGATTAGGCTTAACTGCTTTACTTAATATTTGGAATCCATTTGGATGGGCTACAGGTATTGCTGCGGTAGTTGCCGCTATCGGTAGTGCTGTAGCTATTGGGTCTTCTGTGGGAGATGCGGCTAAGGAGAACGCAGCTAAGATGAAAGCTGCTGCCAAAGACATCAAGAGTGCTTTTTCTGATGAGAATATGGAAGCCGTTCAAAAACAAATGGCCCAGATATCTAAGGTTGCGGTTGGTCAAGGAACGGTTGATAATACATCCGCAGCAGATAGAGCTAAGACAGCTGGTTCATTAGCATCAAGTTGGATTAGTAACGAGACAAAGAGGATTCAACAATCTTTCTTTAACGGTGATATTGGCGTTAAAAAAATGAAAGAGCAAGTTGAAGACCTGGGATATGAATGGGAAGCTACTTTAAATAAACTCGGCGGAACGCAAGGTTTAGCAAAAATTACCAATGAAATTGCTAAAGCTGCGGATGGAGTGGGTGATAAAACTTACGCCAGTCTAGAAGAAGGTTTCCAACAATTTATTGATAGCAATTATTCCGATTTAGACAAGAATAGCGAACTTTACAAGTCTTTAAAAGATGCGTTTATGAAAGCTGCTTTAGAAGGAACTTCTGGTGGTTTATTGTCTGCGGTTGATTTGTTAGAAGGCAAAATTGAAGGATTAACTGGGCAAGAAGGTCAAGAAGGAGAATTAAAGAAATATCAGGATGCTTTAGCAAAAATTAAAGGCATGACTACCAAAGAAGCTGATATGTATGGCTCTTCTGGTATTTTAGACAATATTGATTTATTTAATAAAGTTTATGGTCAAAGTGGAAAAGACCTAAGTCAAAAAATAGCAACAAGTAGTGAGCAACCTGCTCTTGACTTTATAGAGGCTGTAACTCGCGCTAGAGATGATTTTTACAATGAAGCTAAACAGTTCTTGGATGATAATAATGTTACAAGTGCCGATGATTTAGATGATGATTTAAAAACTCAATATAACGAAATTATAGATAATGCGGAAGCCGCAAAGGATACTATTGAAAATATTTGGAATAGTATGACTTATTCACCGGACGACCCTTGGAGTGTGTTGTTAGACGAATTAGAAAAAATTAACAAAGAGGGAGATAACACAAAACAAGTTTTAGCTAAACTAATGAGCGGTGAGGGTGTAGATTATAGTACATTTAAGACTTGGACGACTGAGACATTGGATGTTTTAGATACATCAAAAATGACCACTGAGGAATTAAGTCGATTGAGTGGTATCTATAAGCAAATTACGAACAGTATGTATGTTCAAAATGGTCAATTACAAATGAGCAAAGAAGCTACAGAGGCTTTAGTTAAACTTCAAGAGGAGTTGGCTCAGGCTGAAATTGAAAAAATTAGAAGAACCTATGAAGTTCAACTAGAAGAAATTAGAGCTCAAAAAATGATTGTCCAAGCACAAATAGCTACTTTACAACAAAAGCTTGAAATAGGTGATACTGAGATAGATGCCGAAGCTGCTTGGAATGATGCTAGAACATATATGACTAAATTGTTCCAGGAAACACAAGAAGACGCAGCTCAAAACTATGTCGATATATATAATTCAGCTTATGCTAAAGATTTAGAAAACTGGAATAAATTACAAACAGCTAAAATTAATGGTACTGAATATAAAGGAGAATCACTAATTCTGGGAGATATATTAAAACCAATAGATCAAAAATCTTACTTACAAGCATTAGAAGACAAAGGTTTAAACAACAAGGCAGGATGGCAGCAACAATTAGACGCCTTAAGGAAAAAATTAGAAGGTTTAAATGTTCAAGAGAATAGCGTATTAATGAAACTAAAAAATCTTGATTTTGGAACAACATTTACAGAAGGGGCCGCTGCTGTAGCAGATGCTACTAAGGAATTGGAAAAATATCATGGAGAGTTAGAAGAAATCTATAATACATTACGTAAAATAGAAGGTCTTCAAGCTCGTTTAGATAATTTAGACCAATATGAGAATATAGCGATTGGTAGCACTTATGCTAAATATATACACGAAAGAATTGATTTAACACAAGAGTTAATTGAGCGTAATAAGACATTATTAGCTCAACAAAAGTATCTTGAGCAACACGAGAAAGATCTTATAAAGAGCAGCTCTGTCGGAGATGTATTTAGTTTTGATGAGTTTAATAATATTATTATAGATTGGGAAAAATATGCTCAATTACAAGATGAATCAATCGAAGGTGAAATGACATTAAAAGAATTGGCTGACAAGTTATATGATGAATATAAAGACCTACACGATACAACATTAGATTATTATAGTGATTTGGTGGATAGTGTAGATCAAGCAATTCAAGCTCAACAAAAATTGGTTGATACCTATAATGATTTAGAAAATCAATTAGCTAACGCAGTAAAAGATATCTATCAAAAAATGCTTGACACTAAGTTAGATGCTATTGACACTGAAATTGAAGCCTTAGACAAATTGCGCGAAGCAAGAGAAAAGGCTAATAAAGAGAGAGATAATAGCAGAGAATTAAGCGATTTACAAATAAGTTTAAAACGTGCTATGATGGATACTTCCGGAGCAAGCAACACCAAAGTATTAAGTTACCAAGACCAAATCCGTTCTAAACTAGAAGAGATGGGTGAAGACGAATATACTGAAAGATTGGATGCTATTAAAGAGGCCCTTAATGACCAAAAGGAATTCTTACAAAAAGAATTTGATAATTACTTCGAAGATTGGCAAGATTTCCATAAAATAATTGAAGAGCGTGTTTTAGGTAGTGAAGAAGGTATTAAGCAAGTATTTGCGACAACAAAAGAATTTAAGGAAGCAAATAATGCGCAAAGAGCTGCCTTAATGCAAGACTTAATGACTAAGTATGAAACGGTGTCTGATTATATTCGTGGAGGAACTGAAGGTGGTAGTACAATCATGGATGTATTTAAGAATATTACGGATACAAAAAAAAGTATTGAAAAAATAGATAGCTTATTGAGAGACGGTACTTTTACTCAACAAGTTGGAACGTCTCTATCAAATGTTTTGAACGATTATATGACATCTCAATTAAATGCTTTAGCAGGACGCTTAAATAACTCAAATACAAATTATTCATCTAGTCCAAGCTCAGAGCCAAAAGCTCCAGTAAATCCTGGTAATGTTGGAGATAACTCGCTACAAAAAACTCAGATACAGGCAGATAATAGGATGCCAAAGAGAGTTACTTTATTGAAGAGTGAGCCGGGCCGTTTGTTTAATATCTCTAACGGCGGAAGAGAGGTTTCTCCTGTTGCCGGGGATAGAACAACCTTTGTGCGCTTCAAGAAAGGCTCAACTTATTCAGTAAGTGGAATGAAGGAAATCGATGGAGTGACATATTATAAAATTAATTCAGGCTCATCATCTGTGTGGGTTAAAGCTAGTAATATCACCAATCCTCAGTATAAGAAAGGTGGTTTAGCAGACTTTACAGGACCAGCTTGGTTGGATGGAACAAAGTCTAATCCAGAAGCTGTGTTAGATGCTGCTCAGACAAAAGCATTTATGAGTTTTACTGACAAACTAGCTAAATTAGATGCTACAAATGCGCTAGGTAGTAGTATTGTTAATATAGAAAGTATCTCATTTGAAGTTGATAGTATGTCATCTCCAGAAGATGGAGAAAAAGCTTTTGACGCTTTTGTTCAAAGGTTTAAAGAAGTAGGTAAACAATCTGGTTTATCTTTTGTGAAGAATAGATTATAAAGTATGTCTTAAATAAAGGCATACTTTATTTTTATGCTTTTTAGACTACTTATTTAATAGAGAGAAACGTAATAAAGGAGGGAAAATATGAGAAGAGCTGTAAAAGCGGGAGAATTTTGGTCTACTTTTATTTTTGATAATATAGATTGCGCAGATTTGGGTGTGTATGCTGTTACCAGTAGTAGCACTTATACAACTAATTTAGTGCCAACTTTCGCAGATAAAAAAACAGAGGTTACTGCTTATGACGGGCAATATTATTATGGAACACAAATTACTGGACAGCAATTTACTTTTGAAATGTTTGCTGAGAATTTAACTCATCAAGAATTAAATAGGTTAAAATCTTGGTTAAATCCAAGACATATAGGAAGACTGGTATTATCGGATCAACCTTATAAATATTATTTTGTTAAACCTGTTTCAGTTAGCGCATTGGCCAACATTCCATTAACAACTATTCAGACACCAGCAGAAAGTGTATTAGGAGACTTTTGCGAAGGAGATTTAGTTTATGTGGGCAGATTTAGTATTACTTTTGAAACAGTAGGTTCTGCTTACGGATATGGATTGAGTTATTATAGAGATGATTTAATCTACGACGCAAAAGAAAAATATGGAAGAGACTATTATTATAATAGCGGTCTTTTATATAAAGATATGTGCCCGGCAGCTAAATGGGATATAGAGACAAACGCTGTTGAACACAGTATCCCGATGTATAATCCTGGTAGTGCTGATGGTAAGCCAACTTATAAAATTGAACACGAAGGTAAATTTGCCGATCATAGTTATATTAGAATAGATAATAAAACTTATGGGACCTCAACAATCATTGATATTAGTGGGTTAGAAGGGGATTTAACAATTAGTATCGTGGAACAAATGATTCAGGATGAAAGGGGAAATGCTTATTACGGAAGATTTTCAGGAAGTAATTTAAGTATTAATCCTTTTAGAAGCGTTATTGAGCTTCCAGAGACATTCGCTGAAGAAAGTGATACTGGTTCAATATTAGAATATGATAGTTTTTATATAAATAATAATGTGGTAGAAATAAATCCTAAGGTATTATTAGTAAGTGAAGATATGGTAGGGCGTTATTTCTGTGTTAATGGTAATGGTGGTAATAAAATAAAATCTATTAGTGTTGATGCTAATTCACTACAATTAAGTGACGCACCAAAAACATATGACATACCAGCTCCAGTAGTTCAGGATGGAACTGTTGTTCAGCAAGGCGGATTTAAGTTTGAATATTTAGAAGTTAATAACGTCATGCCAACTACTGGTTCGTTAGGACAAGTTTGTGTAGTGGATGATGTTTGGTATGTTTATAAAGATAAATGGATAGAAACAAATTTATTTTCTAGCAAAGAGGATTTCAAGAATATTTATGGTAATTATATTCCTGTATATCGTATGTTCGGAGCTACTATTGTAGAGCTAGATGATATTACAATAACTACAGGAACTAATATAAAATATAAAAATAATGAAGCGATTTTAACTGGCGCTTCTGTTCCAGCATTTACGTTGAGTGCAGAAATGCAGCCAAGATATTTATAGGAGGGAAGATATATGCAAGATTTCGTAAGAATAGGCGGAGAGATTACTTCTAATCCCTTGAACGAGAATTTTAGACGTTTAATCGGTGAAATAAGTAGAGCAAATGTCAATTTAAAATTCTCTTCAAGTAATGGTATTGTAAATACTATTACGGATATGAATAATATACACGATCCAGAAGACGCACAATGCTGCTACGTTATATCAAGTGGAGAGTTTTATCGTTACTCAAAAGGAGATAATCAATGGCATAAGATTATGGATATAGGCCAAACCTTCAGACAAGGATTCCTTAACTCAGGTGTCGTTGTTATGGAAGGCGGTTTAAAACTAAAAGAAGGCAGTCTTAATACGCTAATTATTCCTAATATGCTTGTTTATTATAAAAACCAAGCCGGGGATGAGCGCTATTTAAAAGGAATGTATTTGATAGAAGAAAAGGAATTTAACGCAAGCTCTGTTGTAACTTCTCCTGGAGCGTATTCAATTTTAGTGAAGAGCTCAGGTGAGTGTAGCATAACAACTGGAATGCCTCAGACAGATGATCCTAATCAAGTTTATTTAGGTTCATTCTTAGCATCAGAAGGGGGCAAGATTTTAAAAGATTTCATATTTACTTTGCCCGATATAGCTTATACAGCAGATAGAAGCGGATTTATCTTTGACGGAGGCCAAGCAGAAGGGTTGTATTTAGATAAGACTGACGCTGGAGATAATACTGTGTCTCGTAAGGCTGGTTTTTATTATGATGAAGGAGCTAATTATCCAGTAGGACAAACAGATAATTATCCAGTTGATACAGACAATGGTTCTAATTATAATTTAAAATCATTTACAGCTATTGAGAGTGTAGATAGATTATATTACACTACACCAACAAATGGATTGACTAATGGATTTACAGAAAAGGTTGGATTAGATCCTACGCATTATTACAGTAATGGTAGTCTTGAGGATGTAGCAGATGGCCTATGGACTATCCAAAGACACCTAGTGACACCTAATGGTCAAAATATAATTTTATATGGTACAAAGACATATAATTCTCAAATGGATGCGGTAACAGCACTAAATGATATAGAAAACAGTGACTTAAATTTCCCATTTGCGGAAGTAACAAGAATCGTGTTACAAAATTCGGCTGATTTTTCCACAAAAAATACAGACAAATGCGTGTTCAAAACATTACAACGTTTGGCTCAAACAGGTACTATATATCCACACTTCGCTGACAATATATTTACAATATATAGCGGAGATGCGGCTGATAGCACACCTGCTACCATGAGATTCAATTTAGGAGAATTACAAAAAGAAGATTATAGTAACTTATATAGTTTAACCGTATTGCCTTCGGAGGGCAATTATGAAGAATTCTTCTCTAATCAAAAATATATAACAGATAATAATGTTATTACAGTTCCTCAATCAGTCGCATATACTCGTAATGGCTATAAAATAGCTGACAAAGAGGATTTAGATTATGTAAAAAATAGAATAAACGAAATAGAAAAAGAATTGTGGAATGTGTATGATAAAGATAGTAAAAGATATGAACAAAGTGTTCGTTATAGATTATATCAACTAGAAGAAAAAACAGACGAGCATACAGCTACTTTAGCAGACCATGAAACCAGATTGACATCTGTTGAAAATAACAAAGTAAATAAAACAACTAAGATTAATGGATATACACTAGGGGACACGGTGGGCAAAAATGAGGCCAAAAGTATCGCACTAGTAACAGGAGATATAGCTGAAGGACAAGGAAAGGGAAGTAAAGTTAATTTATGGTATACCGAGGAACGTGTTAATGCTAATACAAATGTAAAAAAGGGAGCTAAGCATGCGGACATTAAGTCATTAGACGATAATGCGAATACTCATACAAAAGTTAATCCACATAACTTATCAACAGACGATTTGAATATTTTAGCCGATACAACAAAGATATTCGTTACGCCAGAAGAAGAAAGACGCATACGCGCAGATAGATTACCAGAGAACACTATTCAGGCTTTGGCTGATTTAGACGCTAAGAATCTAGACAGTATTGACATCAGCTATATGACAGGTAATAGCGCAGCGCCTGGAGATGGGCCTATTCATTTAGGAAGTGCTAAGAAAATACGCTTCTTTAAAGACGGCTTAAACATCAGTATGGATAGCGATAACGAAACATTAAGTTTAGAATGTGTTGGTCAATTAAATGATGATTTAATGACTAAGCAAAGATACGCGACATTAGAAAAAGAATATCCAACTCTTTATGGAGGCTACGTAGATAAAGCTGTTAATGCTGAGTTTGCTTATAATGTAGCTGGTATTGAAACAGCCGAAGCTAACCAATATTATGGAACAAACGATGATGCGGAAGTAGGTATTTATGATTTACCAACTTATGTCGGCACTGCTAATCTTGAATCTTTTGCTAGCGTGGATCAAATTATTTTTACACCAGTGGATGGTTCAATTACAGAAAAACATTTAAGCACAGCTTTAAAAGATAAGATTAACAATAATTATCATACAATATATAATGCTGGAACTTTAAAAAGCAATAAAATTAATACCTTAGACTTTGGTAATAATTTAACAGTTACAGTAAATGGCAATAAAGCAACAATTAATGCTACAGGAGGTTCTGGCGCAGGGGCAACTACATTTGCGACTTTGAGTGATGTAGATGTAACTTATACTGGAAACGAAGGTAAGCAAATCGTTATTAATGACACTGGGACAGGTTTAACTGTTGCGCCTATAAACTCTACAAAGGATTATATGTTAAAGGCTGTTTATGTAGATCCTACAGATGTTTCAAGAGTTAAAAAGGCTGCGTTAGCCGATACAGCGACAATAGCAATCAATGCTAATAATGCCTTAGCATTAAATAATAAAGTGGTGGATGATAATGCGACAAATGCTTCGTCTTTATGGACAGCTTCTAAAATCATATCAAACACCTCTATACAAATAAAAAATGAAGGAGTCAATACCTATAGTGGTAAAACCACTCCTGCCGATTCATTAGGAAAGAACGGCGATATTTATATTTTAACAGAATAGGAGGTGAAGTAGATTATGAGTTGGCAAAGAGTAGCTTCAGGAGTAACGGATGGAGCTAATACAATTACAGTACAAATGAACGTTAATTATGGATACACTAACGTAGTTCGTTCAGGTAATACGGTTTCTGTTGATTTGGGTATGAGCATAGAACAAGCAGATGGATATTACTGTTATAATTCTATTGGTGGGCGATTTAATGGAGTAGTTCGTTATGGTTTCGTTGGTGATGCTAATCACTACACGAGTAGAAGTACAGTATATTGTAAAGATACGAGTGGAAGCGCTGGTTATAAAAACACTTCAGAGGTTTATCCTTGGCATTATAGCTTCACCGTTAATCCGTCAGATACCAGTGCTACTGTATATCTTGACTATAGCTGGCAAAAGTTTAATTTAGCAGATGATTATAATTCTTGTTGGGTCTCTAAACCTTTAACTATCACTTTCCCGGCTTTAACGGGTCCTACAATTAATTCTGCTAGTGTAAGCGGGGGTTTGGGAACAGCTTCGTATAGTTGCTCTGCTTCAGCGGGCTCAAGTTCAAGTTTAAGTTATTCTTGGACTATTGGAGGTAAGAGTGCTTCAGGTACATCGGGAACAGTAACTGGTTTATCGCAAAATAAATCTTATACTTGGTCTTTAACTGTTACAGACGGTAACGGCATGACTGCTACAAGAAGTGGTACATTTGTTACTACTCATACCGCTCCAAACATTGGAACAAGGACGATCACACATACTAGAGTGAATGATACTTATACAACAAAAATAGCTTATCCAGTAACTTATTCTGGAGGAGCAAGTTATTCAAGTCATAGTTTGAAATATAGCACAACAAGTGGTTCTTATACAACTTCAGCAACAAGTGCTTCAACAGGAACAAGCTCAAGTTTTAATCTAACGGGGTTAGAGCCGAACAAGACATATTATTATCAAATCACCGAGGTAGATAACGGATTAGCGCAAACTAAATCCGCTACAGCAACAGGTTCATTTAAGACACCATGTCAAGCCCCTAGTGGGATAACTCAACGTTCATTGGGCTCTTCTAAAGATATGATAGGTATATCTTATTCAGGAGAAGGAGACATTAATGCGCCTATCACTAAATGGACTATTAAATATAGAAAAGCGAGCGGAACAACGCAAACTACAATAGACGCCGGGACATCAACTACTTATTGGATAGATGGATTAGATCCGGATACTGATTATAAAGTAGATGTATGGGCAACAAATGTTGGAGGAGATTCAAATAGTGGTGAATATAATTACGCCACTAAAATGGATGCGCCTACAATTACATCTTTTACGGTTTCTAATTTACAGCCATTTAGTTGTACTTTGACGGCTCAGGCCACATCAAATCCAACAAGGGTATTAAATTATAGATTTAGTAAAGATGATGGATCTACTTGGACCAGTTATCAAACTTCCAATGTATATAATTGGACTGGTTTAACTGAAGAGACTTTATACAAATTTCAAGTTCAAGTTAAAGCAATATCCACAGCCGACTTTGGAATAGACACAACTGCGACAGCATCCGTTCAAGCTACGACACCATCAGACCAAGCTCGTATTAGAGGCAAGGTAAATGGTTCTTGGGTTCAAGGTAAGGCTTATTATAAAGTTAATGGAACTTGGGTAAAAGCAAAGAAAGTGTATATTAAGAAAAACGGAGCTTGGGTTATTAATAAAAATAATTAAGGAGGAACAAAATGGCAATTTATCCTATTAAAATGTTAAAAGATGAAGAGGGACAGCCTTTTGTTCCTCTTACTCATATAAACGCAATTCAAGGCGCAGAATACGCCACGAGCATATTGGAGGCTGAGCGTTTAAGTGCGGGACATTATAAAATCACTAATAAAGACATTGATACTCAATTTTTACAAAATAAAGTTATTGCTGTTCGTTTTATTGAAATTGGCGAGACGGCAACTACTACTTATATGAAGGTTAATGATGAAATAGAATATCCTATATATAAACCAGACGGCAGTTCGCCTTTGCCAATTAGTGATGTAGGCACTTCTGTATGTTATTTTACTTTGGTTAATAATAAATGGCAAATGGTATTGGTTGGAACGGTAAATCCAAGCGATAGCGGTCATACTATAACCGATAATGATGGAAAGACTATGACACAAAGAGCTGTGTTAAATTTTTCTGGCTTCGATGTAAGAGATGACAGTTTAAAAGGAGCTACAAAAGTTAGTAATCCTGCCTACGTATTAGCTGAGCAAACGGGAGAGAGTTTAACCATTAGTCCAAATACTTGGACACGTTTAGGAAATACAATAGTAAAAGCACCTGAGGAAGGATTATATAGAGTTAATGTATATCTTGAAATGAATAATATTACTTCTGTGGGAAGAGAAATAGGTGTGCGTGCGGTTGATATTAACCAATCTGGTCAAGAGGATTGGTATTATCAATATAAAAGATGTAAGCACACTTTTTCCGTATTTGTTTATGCTAATGGAGGTAATACAATCTTAACTCCTTGGGTTTATATTGATCCATTAACCAGCTCAAGTACAAATACAATAAGTAATTATTCATATAGAATAGAAAAATTAAATGTTAAATAGGAGGTAATATATGGCACAATATCCAATCAAAATGTTAAAGGACGAAGAAGGATTACCATTTGTTCCTCTTGTATCAACGGAATGTATCCAAGACCCAGAAGGCAAATCATTAGAACAAAGACTGGCTACCAGATTAGGACCAGATAACCTACTTGGAGGGGAGAATATAACGGTGCGTCCCGAAGGAAGTAATTGTTATATAGATTTAGATTTACCAGCTTCTTTAAATATCATAGATAACTTAAATACTGCTAGTAGTGGCCAAGGAGCGCTTGATGCTCACCAAGGTAATATATTGAAAAATATGATACCGGGTATTGTTGATGATGTTACAAGCACAGATGCCACGAAAGTGCTAAGCGCAAGGCAGGGATATGTTTTAAATAATAAGTTTAATGAATATGCTAAGGCCAATACATTAGCACCAGTAGCTACGTCGGGTAAATATAGTGACTTGACTGGTTCTCCTACAATTGTTAATAATCTTATTTCAACAAGTAAAACAGATACACTTAGTGCTGCTCAAGGTAAAATATTAAATGATAAATTTGCTAATTATTTACCTTTAACGGGTGGAAATCTAACGGGGTCTGTTGTAACCAGTGGCAACTTGTGCTCAGAAGTTTCCTCAGGAGAGGCTACAGTAAAGGCAACTTATCAAAATAAGGGTATTTACTTATTTGCGAATGCCGATACGCACGGAGTATATGACCATTCTTATGGTTCTATTATTTATGTTTCTGGAGCTAAAACCACAGACAAAAAATTCCAAGGGGTGGCAGCTATGGCTCAACAAGATACTTCTGGTTACGGTTTGACAGGAATGGTAAAAGGCGGAGACAGTGGAGGAGATAACTTTTATGTTAAATATTCCAATGGAATTCTAATATGTTGTAAGAGAGTCTCTTTTTCAAATGTACCGATTTCCACCGCTTGGGGCAGTTTATATGACTGCGGTACTGCTATCGATTTAGGAGATTGGCCTTGTGCTTTTGCTTATACCCCTGTTACATCAGTTGAGATACAATCAACGAACGGAGTATTTACTCAAGGTCATCAACGTGTTAGCACCACATCAGCTGGTTCTGTTTGGCTAACAAGAGCCCAATCAAGTCCAGGTGTTAGCGGGTATCTGACTGTTATAGGAATCGGTAAATGGGCAACCGATCAAGTCGAAGAGCCCAGTAAATAAAGGAGGAATGAATTATGGCGTTATATCCAATAAAAATGCTTAAAGATGAGGAAGGTCTTCCTTTCGTTCCTCTTGTTGGAACAGAAAGCATAAGAGATCCAGATGGAAAAACCTTAGAAGAAAGGCTATCTACTAAATTAGGCCCAGATAATCTTAAGGGAGGAACAAATGTATCTATTACAACTGAAGGAGATAATTGTTTTATAAATGTTAATTTTCCCGCTAGCAATTTAATAAATAATTTAACAACCGCTCAACCTGACAAGGGAGCACTTGATGCTTATCAAGGAAAGGTTTTAAAGGAGTTAATACCAACTGTAGCCGACAATTTAACGACAACAGATGCGACAAAGGCTTTGAGCGCCTACCAAGGATATTTATTGAAGCAACAAATTGATACAATGGCGGGAGATAAGACTTTTTATTTCACACAATCATCCCCTACAGACATTTGGTTCATTCAGCATAACTTAAATAAGTATCCGACAGTGGCTATTATTGATAGTGCTGGAACGGAGGTAATCGGAGAAATTACGTACGTAGATTTGAATAACATAAAGGTTGTATTTAATGGAGCGTTCGCAGGTTCTGCGACATTAAATTAAGGAGGAAAAGATGGCAAAGTTTTTAACAAATATAGACTTAAATAAGAATGAATTACAAAATGCTGCTATTCAAAATTTAGCTACGGCACCATCTAATCCAGTGAAAGGGCAAACATATTATAACACTGCCGATAATAAGGCATATATATACAATGGCACTACCTGGATAGACATAACTGCCGTGCCTGATACAGGGACAACAGATTATAATGAACTATCTAACAAACCTTCAATTGGAGGAGTAGCATTAAAAGGAGATAAAACCTTAGCGGATTTAGGTATCCAACCAGCGGGGAGTTATATAACCGTTGAAGAAGATCCAGTTTATAGTGCTAGTCCTGCGGCGAGTATAACTACTGTATTAATCGGTAATTGGAATGATGCGGCTACTAACAGCCACACGCATACCAACAAGGCATTGTTAGATAGCTATAAGCAGACAGAAGCTAATTTAGCCGATGCTGTAAGTAAAAAGCATAGTCATAGTAATAAGACAATTTTAGATAACACAACAGCTTCTTTTACCACAGCAGATGAAACCAAGTTAGACAATTTAGTCAATATTAAAAAAATTGGGGACGGTTTGAATTTTAATGATGCTACTGGAACTTTATCAAATACTCAAACTAGTGCGGTTTGGGGCAATATAACAGGTACATTAACAGAGCAAACTGACCTTCAAAATGCTTTAAACAATAAGAGTAATGTGGGACATACTCACACTGTTGCTAATATTACCGATATAGCAACTAACTACATTAAGGCAAGTGAGAAAGGCAAAGCAAATGGTGTTGCTACATTAGGCACAGATGGACTGGTTCCGGCTTCTCAATTACCAAGTTACGTAGATGACGTTATAGAGGGCTATTACTATAGTGGCAAGTTTTATAAAGAAAGTGCACATACTAATGAATTAACGCCAACAACTGGTAAAATATATGTAGATTTAACTTCAAATAAGACTTATAGATGGGGAGGTAGTTCTTATGTAGAAATATCTCAATCTACAATTCATAAATACACAGGTACAATTACTGGTAATGGCTCAACTACTGCTTTTACTATTACGCATAATTTAGGAACAAAAGATGTTGTTGTCAGTGTTTATGATGCTAATTATAATGTAGTATTTGTTGATATTGCGGCAACGACTACAGCGGCAGTAACAGTTACTTTTGCTACAGCCCCTGCTACAAGCACGGTTTATAAGGTTGTAATTATAGCGTAAGGAGGGATGACCTATGAAACTATTAAGTAATTTAAGTAGTTTAGACAATGTTTTAGATGGAACAACGAGAAAGTTACCTACTAAAGTCAGCCAATTAACGAATGATAGTAAATATATTACTGCTAGCAGTAACGTTGCGACAGCTACTAAACTACAAACAGGAAGAAAAATAGGGTTGGGAAGTGGAGCAATTGGTACAGCCACTTTATTTGATGGCAGTAAAGATATTACTATTCCAGTCACTTCTGTAAGGGAAGCGTATCTTGAGTGGGGTGGTAGAAACCTTTCGGGAAGCATTTCACCATTAGACGCGGCTCTATCTTCTGTTCATAGTGCCAATCGTTTTGCCTATGCGCAGCCAGGTGGTATCGTTATAGAATATTCAAGAAACAATGGTTCCACTTGGACTACTTATGAAACGACAGATATACTTAAAAAACAATTGGTGAGCAATATAGGTGCTACTTATTATATAGGTGGGCGTTCCACTGGAGGAACGGCTCAAGACAAATTAAGGATTACTTTAACTGCCTCTGCCATGGGAGTTTATACTCGTTTGAAAAAAGTTTTGGTCAATGTAACGACTAATGGTTGTACAGGCAGTCATGTAGTAGTTGAATATGCTACAATAGGAGCCCCTACCGTATTTAAACAATATGGAGACTACGGAGTAGCCGGATGGAGTGGATGGAATTCTCTTCCAATCAATACAACATTTGGAGGAAGTACATCTCAAACATCTCAGGCTGCTTCATTACGTTTCACTTTTGGAGTAACCGCAGTACCAAGCTCTGGTAACACATTGGGTGTTATTGATATAGCAGGATTCGGAGATACTTATTGGAATTATCCTTCCAATATGGCTAAATCTGGTCATTTATATGCTTATGATGCTAGTCAAAACGCTGTGTTCCCAGCAAAAGTAACGGCGACTTCATTTGTAGGTCCTTTATCAGGCAACGCAAACACTGCGACTAAATTACAAACTGCTAGGAATATTACAATTGGAAAAACAAAAAAAACTTTTGATGGTTCAGCAGATTTAACTTGGACTGCTTCTGACATTGGTACCAATGTATATGTTGGAACAACTCAACCAACAGACAGTAATATAGAAGTATGGGTTAATCCTGAGGGAACAATTGATTTAACCGAAATTTGGAAGTCGGTATATCCAGTAGGTTCGATATACATGAGCGTTAATAGTACTAATCCTGGGACTCTATTTGGTGGAACTTGGGCACAATTAAAAGACAGATTCTTATTAGGGGCCGGTTCAACTTATACAAATGGAAAAACCGGTGGTTATACAGCTACTCAAAAACACACTCATATCATTCCACCTTTAAGTGGAAGCGCAGCGAGCGCAGGTTCGCACAGTCACAGAGTTACTAATAAAACTTCATCATACGCTGGTGGAAAACAGGATGCTTGGCGTTGTATGTCTTTTGATGCTACAAATGCCGATTGGTATCAAGACGTATATTCAAGTGATGCCGGAGCACACACACACGACGTAACAACAACGCAAGATACAACAAATACTTTTGGTACTGGTGCAGCAGCAACGGCTACTGATGGTAATATGCCACCTTATTTAGTTGTTTATATGTGGAAGAGGACGGCATAATGGGAGTTATATATAACGGCGTAACTGTAAAAGGTAGAACATATAATAACGGAGACACTTTTACAGCAGCTACATCGAGTACATGGTATGGAAGTTCCGATGGAACAAACGGTAGCGGAACAATTCCTTCTGGAGCGACTGTTACTTTCATTGGTTATATGAATGATTACTCTTGGCAGATTGTTCATTATATAGTAAAATCACCTTCGTTTAATGGTAACTATCAATGTTGGACTAGTGATGCTATATTCCCAACAGGTTCATGGACAGTATCATATAACGCAAATGGGGGAACTGGTGCGCCTGGCAGTCAGACCAAATACTATGGTTCAGGACTTACGTTAAGTTCAACTAAGCCTACGCGCAGTTCTTCTTCAACAAATATAACAACATCATTTAATGCCAATGGAGGATCAACAGCATCAACAAGCTTAACTTCTAAAAAGACAACTTCATATACATTTTCGCATTGGAACACCAACTCAGACAATACGGGAACAACGTACGCACCGGGAGCTACTTATTGGGGAGATGCCAATATGACCTTATATGCGCAATGGTCATCATCTGAGTCTTATACTTCAATTACTTTACCAAGTGCGACGAGAAGTGGATACAAGTTCTTGGGTTGGTACACTGCTCCAAGTTGGGGTAAAAAGGTAGGTGATGCTGGTGACGGTTATAAGCCAACATCGACTGGGACATTGTATGCGCAATGGAAAAAGAATGAGGTCAGAAAGATTAACGCTAAATCAGGTTCTACTTTTGTAAATGGTATCGTTAGAATAAAAAAAGATGGGAAATGGGTTATTGCCACAAATATCAAAGCTAAAACTTCGTCAGGATGGCAGTAAGTCTTCCTCTTTTTTATTTTGCCCTTATCTCCTCTACTATCCTAATAGAGAAAATAATAAAGGAGGTAAATAAGTATGTTAGAAATTATTCAAAGTATTACCCAGTGGCTTTTACCAATTTCGGCATTGCTAGCAGTCATTGCGTTAATAATTGAGAACAGTAAGAAAATCGCCGCTAAACCAATTTCTAAAATATTTAGCTGGATAGGCCGAGCAATGAACAAAGACTCTCAAGAAGATTTGGCTCGCATTAAAGAAGGATTAGTTCAGTTGAACGCGAAAGTGGAACAGAGAGATGCTGAATTGTATGGTATGTTTAATAATTTAAGCGATAGGATTGATGTAAATGAAAGTGACAGGATTCGTGCCGAAATATTCGGTTATGGACGAATAGCTCGCACACATGGTTATATTACTACAGAAGAATGGCGACATATTCAAGATGTATATTACAAATATCACAATGTACTCAAGGGGAATGGCCAAGTAACAGAAGAATATGACTACATAAAACAGTATTATTACAGTCAATTTGAAGAGAAGAAATAAGACTTCTCTTTTTTATTTTATCTATAAATCATCTACTATTATAGTAGGACAAAATACATAAAAGGAGGGAAGATATGGGAGTTTTTAAAGAGATACCCAATGCAGATGGTTCTGGTGTTACTCAGTTTTTTCGTATCAATCAAAGCAAGAGTACAGTAGAAACAAAAGAGCAAGGGGATTTTTATATTTTTAAAGGGCAAGTAAGTTCAAGAGAAAATTTACCTACATCAGGGAATAAAATTGGTGATACTTATTATATAGAAAAAGAAAATAAAACCGTTTTCTGGACCGGCTCTAAATGGAGTGAAGTAGATGCTTATTTATTAAATTTTGATTATGAAGATAGCACCAATAAGCCTTCTATTAACGGAGTTAGCCTAATAGGTAATAAGACCACTGAGGAATTAAAGATAATAATTCCTTCTAAAGTCAGTGAATTGAAAAATGATAGCAAGTATGTAAGCGAAGAAGAATTAACAAATATGAATCTAGCTTCTAAATCATATGTTATAGAACAGGTAAATAATTCAGAACATTTTAAAAGACAAATAGTAGAAAAATTACCAACGGTAGGTAAAGACAATATTTTATATTTAGTTCATAAGACTGGGGCGCAGGGAGATTTCTATAACGAATATCTTTGGATGGATAATGATTATGAATTAATAGGTTCTACCGCTACAGATTTGACAGATTATTATACTAAGGAGGAATCTGATGCTTTACTTAACAATAAGGTTAATAAAGATGGTAACAAAGGTTTGAGCACCAATGATTATACTAATGTTGAAAAAACCAAATTGGCGTCTTTGGAAAACTATGATGATACACAAATAAAAGCTCAATTAGCGACTTTACATAATTATGATGATACTGATATTAAGAATGATATAACAGCTCTTAAAACAGCAGAAAACAAGCTTAAAACGGATGTTACAACATTACAAAATACAATTAAATATAAGACTGGTTATATTAGATTAGTGAAGGCTGGAGATAGTTGGTCTTGGATGGATGTAATTGGTAATACTTTAACCTATGCGCAAGCTAGAGAGAAATTAGGTCAAGAAGAAGAGAGTTTGGTAGTGGAAGGATTGGAAAATGATGGAAAGACGTCTGTTATTCGTTATAACATAGATAATGACACAATACACGTTTGGTGTATAAATCACGAAAAAGAATATTTATATTTACAAGTGAAGGGTAATAATGTTATAATAAGTAATGAGGGAGTTGGACTTCATTATATAGGAGAAAAGACTACATTGCCAACAACTGCTAGCAAGGGTGACGTTGTTAAATTAGTAAAGAATGAGACTAAAGCGATTTATTATTATGATGGCAGCACTTGGGTAGCCTTTGACAATGAAAGCACAATTGATTTAGACAACTATTTGGCAAAAGATAATTCAGCACCTTATGCGCCAAGTGCGGACTATAATCCTGCTACAAAATTATATGTGGATAATAGTATTAGTAATATTGACATTCCAGAGTTTATTATAAATGGAGAGGTTGTAAAAACACCTAACTTTTATGCTCCAACTTCAGCAGGTACCAGTGGTTATATATTAAAATCTAACGGTACTGGTAAGGCTCCTACTTGGGTAGCTAATGGCGGAGGCGGTACCAACAATTATGAAAACTTAACAAACAAACCAAAAATCAATGGTAATATGTTGTTAGGAAACAAGACAAGCACAGAATTGGGATTACAAGATTTGTTAGTGAGTGGAACGAATATAAAAACAATTAATGGAGCTAGTATTTTAACAAGTGGAGATATTATAGTTCCTACCAAAACAAGTCAATTAACCAATGACAGTAATTATGCCACAAAACAATATGTAGATGGCAAACCTACTATTTTGGGCGGCACGGTTGAACCAAGTGCCAATACCGGAAAAAATGGAGACATATATTTATTATATACAGCCTAGGAAGTGGGGAGCAAAAATAACAAGTAAAATTATGAAGGTATTATAGGAGGGTAGGATATGAAGATAAAAGTGAATTCAGAACTAACGCAAACAGTAGATGATATACTATATGATGACAACAAGAATTTAATTAGTCAAATTTTATTATTGGCGTATCCAATTGGCTCTTATTATTGGTCTAATGAGAATACAGATCCTGGAACACTATTTGGTGGTACTTGGGTACAAATAAAAGATAAGTTTGTTATTGCTGCTGGAGACTCTCACACAGCAGGGAGTTCCTATGGCTCTAACACGAAAAATTTAGCACATACGCACACTTCAGCTGCGCATAAACACACGACCTCAGGTCATACTTTAACACCGAACGAAATGCCTGAACATAGCCATACAGAGGTCTTACCAGACACTTGGAATTTTAAGTTCCAGACTGGAAGTACGAATGGATACGTCTCAGACTGTACCACAGGTGCTTATGCCAGCCAACCATATAACAGTAGTTTTACAACTGGAACCACAGGAGGTGGGCAAGCCCATGCTCACGGAGATACTGGTAGCACAACGCCTGGAGCGACAGGAAGTGCGTTATCAAGTAGTTTTGATATAACACCAGCGTGTATCGCTGCGTTTTGCTGGCGTAGAATAGCATAAAGGAGGAAGCAAATGTTTTCAGTAAAATCATTAATTAATTTTATGGATTTGGAGAATGATGTAGATAGAAGAAGTGGAGAGATTTTTACTGTTAATAGCGAAAAAAGATTAGCCACATTATTGGGTGATAATCCCCGCCAAACTAAATTCGTTGAGTTATTACAAGCGAAGAAAAGATGCGGGCAAGAATATAAAGGGAATAAAATAATCATATATCAAAATTACTTATACTATATTGGTGGCATTGAAACATTTATTTATAATTTAACCAAAAATTATAAGGATAGGAATATTGCTGTTGTAGTAGATAATATAGATCCTTCAAAAGCTATTCAATTAAGCGAATATTGTGATGTAATTATAGATAAACCGGGAGCCACTTATGAATGTGATGTTCTTATTTTAGGTAACTATAATTCTGACGCCGTTCTTAATCGTGTAAAAACAAAAAAGGTTTATCAAATGATACACGCAGATTGGGAAGGATTGAAAAAGATTCCTGTTTGGTCTAACTTTAGATGGACAAAGAGTCCTGGTGTAGATGAGGTTATATGTGTCTCAGATACGGCAGCTAGGGGATTAAAGAACTCTATGGGTGTCGATAGTAAAGTTATTTACAATATATTGGACAATGATATAGACGAAGGGGATATGAAAGTATTTATTACTCTTTCGAGAGCCACTCCTGAGAAGGGGATTAAAAGAATATTAGAAATGGCTAAGCGCTTTAAAGCTGCTGGTAAGCATTTCATATGGTTTTTATGCTGTTCTCTTGAGCAAACTACACCAGCCATTCGTAATGAAATACAAAGTATTCCAGAGTTTATCATATTAAAGCCAGGATATGGAAACCAAGCCTTGATTTCTCACTGCGATTACTTAGTCCAATTAAGCGACACTGAGAGTTTTTGCTACAGTGCATTTGAGGCATTACAAAGAAATGTTCCAGTAATCTTGACGGAATTTCCAGAGGCCTACAACATTGTAGATGATGGAGAAAATGGATATATACTTAAATTTGATTTAAGCAATTTAGATGTAAATAAAATATTTAATGAGGTTCCTAAGAATTTGTACTATATAGATAGATGTAAAAAAGAAGATTGGGAAAAAGTATTTAAAGGAGAGTTTTAAAACTCTCTTATTTTTTATGCCTTTTTGGCACAGTTTAGGTTTAAAAGAAGCTTGCTTTAGGCGCATTATGGCCGCAAACCCTTATACTATAAGCATTTACACGTGAATAGATACAACTGATTTTTTATATATTTGGCTACTAATAAGTGAAGACAAGTAAAGGGAAAAAGGAGAGAGGGGATAATCCTTCTCTTTTTTATTTTTATGTGTGAAAGGGCACTATATAAATAGGAAATATATTTATAAGGAGGTAAATAATATGGAAGACATAATTATTATCACAAAGGAAATGGAAGAAGAATTATCAAATAATAAAGGAGATGATACAAGTGAGTAAATCAGGTTTAGCAACAATTTCAGTCCCTGCTTACGAAGGGAACTTCACTTATGGTAGAAGTGGAAGAAATATTGAAGCTGTTACAATTCACCATATGGCTGGAAAACTAACTGCCGAGCAATGTGGAAGAATATTCCAACAAGTTGGTAGATATGGTTCAAGTCATTATGGAATAGGATATAACGGAGAGATAGCTTCATATGTAGATGAAGAAAATACTGCTTGGACTAACAGCAATTGGGATAGTAACTGTAAATCAGTAACTATTGAAACTTCTAATTCAGAAATGGGCGGAAGTTGGCCAGTATCAGATGCTTCATTAAACGCTTTAATCAAGTTGGTTGCTGATATAGCGAAAAGAAATGGTTTAGGTACATTAGTTCCTGGTCAAAACCTAACTTGGCATAGTATGTTTGCAGATACCACTTGTCCTGGGGACTATTTAAGAAGCAAGATGCAATACATTGCTGATGAAGCAAATAAATTAAATGCGCCCGCTCCAGAACCAACTCCAAGTAAAAGTGTTGATGAGTTGGCTCAAGAAGTAATCGCTGGTTTGTGGGGCAATCAACCAGAGAGACAACAAAGATTGGAAGCAGCTGGTTATGATTACTACGCAGTTCAAGCAAGAGTTAATGAAATATTAGCTCCAGCACCTGCGCCAGCACCAAGACCTTTAGCAATTGGAGATACTGTTGAAATAGTTGGAACAGGTAACGGAAGCTCTTATGGAGATTCTAACACAGCTTATGGAATAGGATGGACTCGTACAATTCTTGATATATATGAAGGAAGAGAATTCCCTTATATGGTAGGAAATGAAACAGGTGTAACAGGTTTCTATAAAGCTGACGCTTTAAACAGAAAATAATAAAGAGGTAGGGAAATATGTTAAATGCTATATTATCTACATTATCAATCATGGGTTGGTTAGGTATTATATTGGGGATTTTGGTTGTCACTAATACTTTAAGCGGAACATTGTATAATATATATGAAAAGAAAGAAAAGTTTTCATTAAAAAAGTTATTTAAAGGTTTAGGCAAAGCATTAATTTTTTATATTAGTTCAAGCCTATTATCTGTAGCCTTTACAATGTTGCCATATATAAATGAAATGATAACAGATTCATTTGGAGTAGTATTACTTTCAAATGATTTATTAAATACCTTATCAAGCGCCGGTGTGCTTGGTGTAGTGGTTGCTTCAATTGTTGCTCAAGGTAAAAAAGCCATAGAAGGTACCACAAAACTAGCTGGCATCAATTCAAATAATAGAGAAGAGGAGTAATCCTCTTCTTTTTTTATTTTGCCCCTAAACCGCATACTATATAAGTAGGTAAATAAAAAGGAGGGATACTATGTATAAAATACTAATTAATGTATCTACCACGACAGGTAATAAGTGGTTGTTTTACCAAGAGGATGGAGTCGTTTATACTGGCAACTCTCTTGACGAAATAAAAGATACAGCTCTAATGCTTTTAAAAAAATACGGAAGAAAGAGTATTAAGATAATTAAACAGACTTGTGAAGATTTAATTACCTATGTATATGGTGATTTGACTACTGAGACGTATGCTAGAATTATAGACCTTTACTATAGTGTCCAAGGTCTTACGCGCATAGATGAGGCAAATTATACAAAGGAAAAAATGGAAGAAATAGATGATTTAATGAATATATTAGGAGGTGCGAATAATGTCTAATTCCAGCAAATTATATAACACTTTAAAAACAATAGATGACGGACGCAAAGATTGTATCACGGCTCTGAATGCGGTTGGGGCGAATTTACCGGATACGGCGAATTTTGCGAGTATTGCGGCTAATATAGAGGCTAACGTAAATGTAGATCCGTTACCATATCCAATGCCAGGTGTGCCAATGAAGCCAGAAGATGACCCAGAGATGCCTGAGCCATTTCCTGAGGATTATCCAGATTTTGAAAAAATATTGAAAAGTAAAAAGGAGATTGAGGTTAATGGATTGAGCTATTATCCAGGAACAATTGTTGTATTTCAAACTGATTTGCCAACTACTGAGTTATTTGTAAAAAAAGGAAGTCAGGAAGAAAAAGAAATGGTAGAGTTGGGAAATGATAAAATGCAAATAGGGATGTGTTATCCATATTTTGCCGCTAAGCAAACGAAGCCTTATTATAACACTTGTAAATATGTAGAAACTAGCGATGGCAGTACTTATACTTTTGCCACAACAAGACCAGATGATAGCGATATAACAAAAACTGAAACCAAAGCAAAAGATATGTCTTACATACATACCTGGGACATAGATAAAGATATAGTGTTGAATGATGGTTCTCGCTTAAAATATATCATCATATATTATATGTATGCAGGGGCTGTTAATGATTTTGGGAAACCAATCTCAAGCTCATATTACATATTTGCCGGTTCTCAACAAAATTATGGGGTAGATGTCGTTGAAATAATTTCTTGTGGTTGGCATGCTTTATATCATACACAAGGTTATTATAATATTCCTTCTACTATATGTACTAAAAAACCTTATAAAAGGCTTATATATATGGCGCCTTTTACGAAGAACGCTTACTGGGAAAGCAAGACAATAAAGTACGCTTTGTATTCAACTAAACAAAATAAGATGGAACAATTAGTTATTAAAGAGTCGGAAGACTTCCCTATCTCTTTATATTATCAATACAGCTCAAACACTCCAACGGGACCGGGGTTTTATTCTCCTTATTTAAAAGCTTTATATATTTTTAATAAAGTTTCAGACGTGTATCTAAATGATGAATCGGGTTATGAACAAAGCATTGGTTCTAAATTCTCTCTTAGTTTAATATATGTAAGAGTAAATTTTGGTAGTCATTTTATTTTACCTCGCGTTAAGTATTTTTATGTAACACCTGATAAACAAATAGATATAACTTTAAAAAGTATTAGATTACCTCTATTGAGAGATACCAATATTTATGATGCCATTAAGAACGTAAATGTTTCTAGTTACAATAGATTTTTCTTCGGCTATCACAATAAGAATTTGATTTTAAATAACTTAGAAACTCTGGGAGGAAGTTTTAGTGCTACTGAAGGAGTATTTAGTTCTACTCGTACAACAAATCTGACATTGCCAAAATTAAAACAATTGTCTGTTGCGCTTATGGGAACTCCATCTACTTATGATTTAAGAAACAATGACATAAATATTTGTAACTTACCGTCATTGGAAATTATAGACAAAGCGCAAACTCTTTCCGCTAGATGTCTATTACTACCAAAATTACAAGATGTAAGTAACTTATCTATTTCTGATTTGTGTGAATATTTAGATATATCCGGTTGTAAAACTGGTACTTTAAATTTGAGCACTAGAGATGGATTGACTTATATCAAATTCCCAGAAGTCATAACCTTAACAGGTGTAAATATATCTAATTGTTACAATCTTTCCCACGATTTTTTAATAGATATGTTTAATAGATTGATGGCTGTTGAAGATGGTTTAACACACACTGTAACATTAGGTTCATTAAAATACTTATTTACAGATGAAGAATTAGCAATAGTTACCAATAAAGGATGGACATTAAAATAGGAGGTGGAGCACAGTGTATAAGATTTTAATTAATATTATAACTAAAAATAAAGATAAATGGATATTCTATCAAGAAGATGGCGCCGATTATGTAGCTTCATCCCTTGACGATATCAAAGATAAGGCCCTTGAACTTTTAGACGAGTATGGAGAAGACAATGTTAAAATAGTGGATCAAAGAAGCGGAGATGACAGTAAGAAGGACATTCCTACGTACTTATTTGGAAATGGTACCGGTGGAACTAGTGATTATAATGAATTAGAAAATAAGCCAAAAATAAATGGCGTTGAATTAATTAATAATAAGTCTTTAAAAGATTTAGGTATAATTATTCCTTTAAACGAAGATTTTACATTAGAAGGGCTTGGTGAAAAGAGTTATAATAGTTTAGATGACAAGCCTAAAATACCTAAAAAAGTGAGTGAGTTAGAAAACGATAGTAAATATGAAACGGAAGAAAGCACTGATACAAAAATAGCCGGTGCTAAAAGCTACGCAGATGAGGCGGTAGCCCATTTGGTTGGTAGCGCACCCGAGACTTTGGATACATTGGAAGAAGTAGCCAAGGCTATTCAAGACAATGAAACTGTGGTTGATGCTTTGAATGCGGCTATTGGTTCTAAGGCAGATAAGACTGAGTTAGGAACGAAACAAGATAAATTAACGGCGGGAGATGGCATTGATATTAAAGATAATATTATAAGTGTCCAAGATCAATTACCGTACGTGATATTTGATACAAAATTAAGTATGTATAATATAGGGCTTCCTTTAACGAGAAAAGAAGGAGAATCGTTTGATGTTATACAAAATTTCTTAAATAAAAAATATGATAATTTCTATATAATAATTCGCTACAATAATTACAGCACGCTCTATGCTGGAGATATAGCCGCTTACAGAGGACATTATAATGATCACCCAGACTTATATAGCGTAGGGAAACATTCCGAGCGTTTCTTCTCTGCTGCGACATTAGCGGATAATGGCAAAATAAGAGGGGGAAGTGATTTGTCCTTTGTTACAGAGCCAGTTTTATTAAGGATAACTTTAGATTATACTGTAGGGGAAGATGGTACAGTAACTTTAGAGCAGGTTGCATTGGGAACGGTTTCATCGGATGCTTACCTACCTAAAAATAATACCTCTGCTTTTACCCCTACCAAAGATTATCACCCCGCAACGAAAAAATATGTAGATGATGCACTTGCAAACATTGATGTATCATTTGACGATGTATATGTAGTTACTTGTGGTCACAGATTTGATGGTGGTTACTTTAATATAACAGATGATGGTTCTATCACAGAAATGATGAATAAATACTGGCCAAAATACCTAGCCAACAGAAATCAAGGTGGTTTAGTTATTTGGAAAGATTATACAGCTTACACAAATGGTACAACACTTATAGGTTATATGAGGGGTACAGAGATTTATATACAATGGCCATGGACTTCTCAAAATAATGGGTTAGCTAGTAATCCGTATGGTTCTGTTGGGGTTGTGACTATAACTGGATCTTGGGATTCTAGTACAGAAACATATACATTAACCAAAGCTATCTGGAAGAGAACAAATTATGTACCAACTCAAGATTACAACCCAGCAAATAAGAAGTATGTAGATGACACAATTAGTGCTAAAGGCGGAGATAAATTACATGATTATAATATTTATACAATTACATTAGATGATTATAACTTAAAAGGTACATTCCCTACTATTACAGACACAACAACACTTGCTAAGTTTGATGAAATCCTTACAGATATCTATAAAAAAAGAATTACAGCAAATGTAACGCATGACAATGCCTTCTTAATAGTTTACTCGCAATCAGACACCTTCATTTTTAGAATTAGTACTATAGGAAGTTCATATTGTAATTTATACGGTACCTATATTGAACAACCTATTGACTACAATGGATATACTCGCAGTTATCAGTTTAATATCACAGGTACACTAGACGCAACGGCACAAACATTTAAAACAACAAAAGTTAAGTTCGATAGAAACTCTGTGAGGTTGTTATTAACAAATAACACATTATCCTATACTCCAACTAGTGACTATAATCCTGCTACTAAGAAATATGTTGATGACCAAGTGGGAAATATAAACACCGTTTTAGCTACATTAACAACGGTTAGTGAGGTGACTAAATAATGGCTACAACAACTGATTATTTAACTCAACTTCAAGCAGATAAGCAAACCTTGGTAACTAATTTAGTTGCCAAGGGTGTTGAAGCTGATAATAGTGAGACATTCACTACCTTAGTGCCAAAAGTCGCTGATATACAAACAGAAGATGGGGGAAAATGGAAAAGACCAAGTAATTGGTATGATTTACCTACAATATTAAGTAATGCCGAGCCTATTGTAAAAGATGAGATAACCTACTATCCAAAATTGGCGTTACAATATATATCGACAGGGGATACGACAACATTGTATTGTTCGTCATATGTGAATTATACAATAAGTAGCGGTTTAAGATTTTTAGCTAAAACTAGCGACGGACAAGAATTCATGGATACTGAAACTATGAAAACTATAACAATCACTTGGAATCGTACAAATGAAAAAGATACAAGATATGTAATATTATATTCTACCTACGGCCCAACGGTCCATATCCAATGTTCTCCTCCTCGAGATAACACTTGTATTGAATTAGTTTTAGGAAATTGTATTGTAGATGGTATATTGAACGTAGGAGTGAATAAGACCTCCTTCATTAACGTGGAAACCTTAGGTACAACCACTTTCACATCAACGACAAATCAATTTGCTAATTATCAAAACGGTAACACTAAATTACAACATTTGTATTTACCCACTGCCACGGTTATTAATTCAGCGCTAGGTTCCTCTTCTTTAATGGATTTAGATTTACCCGAATTGACTAAATTAGGTTCTTCGGCAACATTGAGTTTCTCATATTATTTGTGCCAAAGAATAAACTTACCTAAGTTACAGACTAATGAAAATGTAAGTTTTAATGATTTGAGAATGTTAAAAGAAATTAATTTGCCAAGTTTAACTGTTATGAGTGCCAATAACTTTTTGGCTAACTGCTATAGCGCAAAAATAATAGATTTGTCTAATTTAGAAACTTTTAACAATAAAGCAAGCGCCACTCCTTTTTCGAGTGCGTATAATTTAGAAGAGTTGAAAATAAAAAATAATTTCAAGATTAGTGGCATAAATTTGGCCAGTTCTCCTTTAATGCTTAGAACTTGTCTATTAGACATTATAAATAAATTGGCCGACGTAACCGAAGAAACGGGGACAACTTATACGATTATTTTAGGAACAATTAATCTAGCTAAATTAACTGAAGAAGAAATTGCCGTTGCCACAGCTAAAGGTTGGACAGTAAGTTAGGAGGTTTAAAATGGAAATAAGAAAATATGGAAATAGAAAAATATTGATAGCAGATACTAACAAACATATCAGAAGTATTAATGATGTATATACGCCAGCTTCTGAAACTGAAGAAGAACATCTTCCTTATTACACTTCTATTATTTATTTAGCAGACAATTTTGATGAAAGTAAGTTAAATGAATTGTATGTGGAAGAAAAAATAGAGGAGGACTCAAATGTATAAAATAATGTATAGAGTTCTTACAGAACAACCAAATATATTTGCGTTCTGGGGATATAAGGACGAAGAAGACAATTTTATTGTATATGAATATGAAAGAGAAAGTGAAGTAAAAGAAGCAGCTAAAAAGTTAATTGAGAAAGTTGGTGTAGGCGATGTAAGAATTGTTTTAGATGAAGATTATTATTTAAAAATCATAATGGGTATTAAACCAGAACCAATTGAACACACATTTGATGTTCAATTAAGTGGTAGCTCAGATGTACTTATTGAACCTAATTCTTTTGAGAACGTTGAGAAAGGTTCTACATTAGTATCTAGTATAACGTTCAAAGTGCCTGTACAACAATTCCATTTATTGGTTGATGGCGCAGAAACTGATTTGGGCGTATTAGATTGGATATCATATAAATCAATTGATGCGACTCATGGAGAATTAGCTCTTAACAATATTACCAAAGACCACACAATAGTGGTTATTATAGATAAAATAAAAGAGGGTTCCAGCTTATCTGTATAAGCTCATCCTCTTTATTTTTTTACCTTTAAACACACTATATAATATGAGAGAAAATAGAGCATTATAGGAGGGAAGAAAGTGAAAGCATTTATAAAAGAGAGTTTATACGTATTAGATTACGCTGAGCCGGCAAATATTGTTGATACGATTTTCGTGTCTGATGACCATTTTACTGCGGGCTATGCGTACGATATAAATATTGAAGAGGCTAATACTGGTTATAGCAATTTAACCTTTACCATGCCGACAAAGATAATGCCTGAGCCAAAAGACGTAACTAGTACGACAGGGGATATCCGTCCAATAGACAATCCTAAGTTAAAGTTATTAGCGCCTTTGGTAAAATTAAGATATAATAGAACAATCTATTACACAGGAGATAAGCCAATTACTGTACAAGAGCCTTCTGGATATGGAGATAAGACAGTTTATGTTTCTAAGACATATTCTCCCGAGTATCCAAATAATATTATAGAAGACTATACTATGGATTATATAGTTCAACCCACAGAAAAAAAGAGAAGTGGGCATGAAATAGCAATTAATTTTACTGCTATTGATTACCCTCGTTTCAATTTAAGTAAAAAGAAAATGGGTGCGACTATTAATGAAGACACTGTGACCAGAGGCAATTGGTCTTTATATAAAAGCGAACCTATGAGCGTGCCAGGGCAAGTGAGATACATTCAATGGAATCAAACCTTGAGTGATAAATACTCTGGCAAGGTAACCATCCCCACAGAGTGGGACGCAAGCACAGCTACTTCATATCCAATGTATGACGCACAAATATCAGACATGATGAAGCAGTCTCAAGAATGGCCTTATGGTGTTGCCGCTACGGTTTATTGGTGGCCTATAACTGGGACAGGTCGTTTTGAGGGGATAATGTATAATGAAGGAGATTACTTAACCTTAAACATTTACCCTAAGTTTAAAACAGGTAGTGTAGATGTCAGCGAAATTGAATACCCATTAGATTTTTATGGGTATGAATGGGGATTTTTGGATAAAGGTGATGCTTATTTAACACCGAACAATCCTTGTAACTATTTGAACTGGATATTAGAAACAACTAATTGGACTATAGCTTTATCTAAAGACAGAACTTTTAGAGGTAGTTATAATTCTATTAGCAATGCGCCAACTGATGGCCAAGATAGAGATTATCTATTAATTCAAATAGCCATAGAGGATAGCAATTACAAAGGAGAATTCAATGAGCCAGCAGCCCTACCAAAGCTCGGAGATGGTAATGTTGGAGACTGGGCTATTGTTCGTGGAGATGATGGCATAGCTCAATATCGTTGGGACGGTAAAGAATGGTACAAAGACTATTCAGGTGTAAGTAAAATTGAAACCAAAGTATATAAGTGGAAGGACGGAGCTTGGACCGAATGTACCAATGAAGTATGGACTGGTTCTATTGATAAAGAAACGGGCGTATTGTATGATGTTGATCAAGTAGAGACAGAAGTCGCTAAACCTGAGCATTCTACAGGTGACTTATTTGAAACCACACCTCTTATCTGTAACTTAAATGCCAGTGAAAGTAATTGTTATAATATAATTACAGAATGCGCAAAACAATTTCAATTATATCCTGTATTTGACTGTATTAACCACACTGTGGCGCTAAAATTGTTCGCTGGGAAGAATTACGGTCTTACATATCGTTTAGGTTTATCCTTAGAAAATACAGGTATTAAAAAGGACGGAGATAAAGTTATCACTAAATTACATTGCTTTGGGGGACAAGATAATCAAGGTAATGAAAATATAAATATTGGTGAGGCTGAACGTACTTATCGTAAGAAGTATATGGGAACTTATGATACTTTGAATGATTTACAAGCAGCTACTGTTGATGGTTTATGGGCTCAAATTAAAAATGATGGATATTATTTTTATTATAACAACCAATGGAATAAAGGAACTTATGATGCTGAAAAGGACACATGGTCTGGAAATGGCTATGAAGTAGATGCGCAGTCAGGAGCTCCATATCCTTGGGACCCAAATGATGAAATGTATATTCAATCAAGAAGTCCATATGGAACAGAATATATATATAATTTTAAATGGATGTACGATAACGGATGGATGAGTAAGCAACAGATATTAGATATTTATGCTGAAAATGATAAAATACAGGCTTTAAATAAGGGCTTCTTAGAGCCTTATACAAAAGATTACACTCACACTTGGGATGCCTACGTAGATGCCGGTGTTACGTATTCAACAGTTCAAGATGAATATTTAGGTGCTCTAAATTCAATGATGAACTCTTATTATAGATTCCCAGGTTCTACAACAGAGCGTTTTCACGCCTTCCCAGAGAAGCCTGCGGATTGCCGTTACGGAGACCCAACAAAAGGAGAAAATCCTAATGGAGCGTACATTGATATATACCATTGTAGTAATGTAGAGTGTAATTATACATCTTCTACTGATTTTACAACCTGTCCAAAATGTGGAGGTAAGGAAAAAGATATCAGAACTATTCACATTAACACTTGGACAGAAGAAAAGGCATCCGCTGCCGGCACTACATCCGAACAGTGGAAGCCTAATTACAAAGGGTTCTATCAAAATGTGTATGATACTTTTGACGGCCCAACGCACAAAATTAATGTAAGTAAAAAATTTGCCACAGAAATTATCGATGATTTGACATATGTGTCTGCTACAAAATCTAATGAAACAAGTTTTAAATTAGAACTAAAGGATGGCAGTGGCTATGATGTAATGTACGATAAGAGTGGTGGTTTATATAACTGGAATGACTACGTAGCCAAATGGTTGGAAAATCTTGGCTACTCAATTAATAAACTTAAAGAAGTAGAATATTATAAACAAAAAATTGAAGAATTAGAGCAAGAATATAAGAATTACCAATACATCTTAGAGAAATATGAGGATGGCATACAGGATAAGTGGGGTAATTTTATAATAGAGGGAAAATATAGCGACCAACAAATAGTTTATCCTGCTGTATTAATGGTAAAATCTTTAGAAGCTTCAGATAAATATTGTGTGCCTGAAACAACCTATTCGTTAAGTGTTATTGATAGCAGCGGATTGGTAGAATATAGGTATCCATATGCCGAAACATATAACGAGTTAGTACGCACCTTACATAATGCAGGACAAATAGTTCCTAAGGCCGGAGATTATGTTTCTATATATGATGAGCCTATGGGGCTATACGCTGCGGCAGGTCTCATTACAAATATTAAAAGGGTAATAGATGACCCACAATCAAATACTATAACTGTTGATACGTCTTACACAGATACTGAAGAGTTTGTGGGTAATATTATTACTGCGACTAATACGGTATTAAATAATACAGATATATACGCAAGAACAGCTATTTTAAATGCTAATGGAACAATCGATGGGGCAGCTATATCTAAATCATTACAAGCCAACAGTAATGAAAACTTGGCGTTTATAGGTGTTAAAGGTTCAAGTTTATTAGATAGCTCAGGTTTGCTTGTTACCAACCCTGCTGATCCTAATCTAAAAATGAAATACACTGGTGGCGGCGTGTATGGCACGGTTAATAATGGAGCGTCTTACGAGTTGATGATGGGTCCTAAGGGAATAAACGCTAATTACATTAATGCTGGTAACATAGACACTCAAACGGTTCAGATTATTTCTGGTCAAAGAGCTAAAATTAAATTAGATAATTTAGGACTATCTGTATTAGATGACAACTTGACATCATCTTCATATTTCATTCCTACCAAAACTGACACAGATAGTGACGGATTCAGAGATTGGTCTAATTCTAATCTAAAGGCATTTATAGGTGTAGATCAGGAGAACGAAGGTTTATTATATTTAAACGGTCAAATGAACATAACTGGTGGTAGTAAAATTGCCGGATGGAAAATTACACAAGACAAATTATATAGAGATAATGGAGGTTATGTACATTTAAGTACAACGGATGACAATGTATTCGCCGCTGGTCCTGATAAAGACCATTTGATAACTACAATTGATAAAAAAGGTAAATTAACTACAAGTAGTGTTGATATTACTGGTGGTAGTTTAAAGATTGGAGATAATTTTAGTGTAAGCCAAAGCGGAGATTTAACAGCTAAAAATGCCACCATAACTGGCGGTAGCTTAAAAATTGGTGGCAACTTTGAGGTAACTAAAGAGGGTGCCCTAACCGCTAGTAATGCTACTATTACAGGAGGTAGCTTGAAAATTGGAGACAATTTTGAAGTAACCCAAAACGGAGACCTAACTGCTAGAAACGCTAAAATAACTGGAGCTATTTCTGGAGCTAGTAGCATTAATATTAGAATGGGAGGATATTTCTTTGATATGGGAGTATCAACGAGCCACCCCAATGCCAGTGGTTTGAACGTTGAGTGGGGAGGTATCAACTTCCGTCATTCAAAAGGTATCAATCTCAGCGACGATGGTACTACTTGGACATTTTCTGGAGGCCATCTATCATCTGCGGCCAATGCCTATTTAAACAATTATGTTACTAATAACTCAACTGGTGAATTTAAGATAACGGAGTGTGGTTCTGTCAGAAAGGTAGGTTATGCTGATTTAGGTAGAGCGGAAGGGAATGGAGATGCCTTAGTTCTCAATTCCTATACTAATTATGATGTAGCCTTATGGGCTGGGATCAAAGGACAATATATATTGTGTGGGAAAGACCAAGGTAATGTATTGCGTGCCTCTGATACTTATATACGTACCAATGACATGCATGTGCATGATGGAGAGGCTTATAAAAACGCTATTAAAGATAAATACGTCTATATAGCCACTGACGCACATGGACGCACCCTTGTACCTATGCGTATTGTGCGAGGCATGTTAGTAGCAATATAAAATATAAAAAAAAGAGAAGGATTTAATTCCTTCTCTTATTTTTTTATCTTTTTCTTCTATCGCCTTTAAGGGTATTCTTTTTACTCCTTTTGGGGCGTTCTATATTTTGATGTTGCTTTAGCCATTTTTCTACATCAAATTTTTCCTCTTTCTTTTTAAAATCTTTATTTGGTCTCTTTTTATAAAATTGTTTCTTCTCTTCCAAATTAATCTATTCCTCCTAATCGTGACAATCTACAATGACTAAATAATAGTCTTGATAATCTGGGTTTGATATTATATTATAAAATTCTTGGTAATAGTGTGTCATACTTTCATAGTCATCGTCTATTTCCTCAAACCAGCGTCCGACGTCATCATTTTGGTCATCAACCAAAGTGGCATGGGGTACAAATAGGTTTTTTAGCATTATGTAATTTGCTTTTGTTAGATACCTGTGGCGAATTAGTTGCGCCTGAATTGTATCTTCCGCCGTTCTAGCATCCCAATCGTCACTCAGTTCCTTTATCTGTTTTGTTGATGCTGCGTTCAGATGACTCCATAATATATCTTTGATGGGGGCGCCATCTACCCATCTATATCTACCCCTTTGTCTGCGCTCATATGATGGTGAAACTAAACTCGCTGAACCTTGCACAGCTCGCGCAGTCGTCGCTTTGGACACTTTAAGCATATTGTGCCAACGTCCGCCTATTTGATACCAATCAAATCGACAGTCTGGATTATAGTAGCGTGTTTCTCCATCGTCATCAATTTCTTCTTCTGTCGCATTGTCTTCACTATAATGATATAATAATTCTTCTATTTGGAAAGGCCTTCTTGTAATAACTCCAAGAGAATAGTGGCTCATAATTATCAATCTCCTTTTATATTTTATATAAATATTATAGCATAAAAAATAAGAGTCTGAAAACTCTTATTGTCTTGTAATATTATTTTTTATGTCTTGCTGCGCCCTATTTGCTCTAATTTGTCTTTCATCTTCACAATAGTCTGTCTTACAGCGCAAATCCATTAAGTCAGCGCAATATCTATACATACTTGACAACCATTTACGATTTTGTAAATTAGCATTTGTTGAACAAGACGTTGGATTGTTTCTATTCCAATTGACTATCGGTTTTAAACAAGGCACTACGGTCTGTAGCACATCACATTGAGCAATATGTTGGACTACGTCTTCCATTAAAGTATTTTCTGGAAAAGGTTGTATTAATTCAGCCTTAATACATTTAGTCCAACATGCGACATCACATACTCTTAATAATTTTTCAGGGGTGTCCTGGTCTAAATGGACGGGTCTCTTTTCATCGCCGCACCAATTGTAAGATAATCTGACACAATCTGGGTAATTATTTTCTGTAATTAAATCGTATATTGTTTGAAAACAATTATTATCATCAAAGGTATCATCACTATCTATAAATAAAATATATTTACCCGTTTGCCCTTCATCAAAAATACCAATATTACGGCTACCCCCATTCCATCTTTTTTCTTTAAGTAGAATTGCTTTTATATTATCGTATCTGTTTGCGTATTCTTCTATTATTTCTTGTGACCCATCATCACTCACGTCATCGACAATGGTAATACAATAATCTGTAAAAGTTTGTTCTAATATTGAATTTAAACAATCGGTGATGTATTTGCTATTGTTGTAATTGGGTATAACAATTTTAAAAAAATGCTCTTTCATTTTAATCACTTTTCTCCTTTTTTAATACACGAGCTCTGGCTGGCATATTGTTATACTTTTCATAACGAGCCACCATATCTTCTGGATGTTCCATTTGTCCCAGTATGCTATTACATACTTTGCAATCACTGAAACATTCAGGACATCCGCCCCTGTGAATACCCTCTGGCACACAAGCCCAAGCAATAATTGGATCGTATTCTGCTACCGCTTCTATCAAACCTTTCCAATATTTAATTGTTTCAGCATCCGCACAGTTACATAATCTTTTGCGGCTAATATCAATTAATGATTGAATATTAAAATCCATTTCCATAGAAACAAAGTCTGTTTGACGACGCTCGGTTCTATCTACTCCGGTTCTATCTGAACGAGAAGTTGAAACAAAAGGAGTACAACCCACATGGTGACGTACTAAATGCCCCATAACAAAATAAGGGATTTGTTCCCAATACACACTTATAGTTCCTCTTCTTAGAGGAGAGTGCTGCGCTAAAAGTAATTTCTTTTTCCAAGTATCTGCTGGTTCTTTTTCTGCTCTTTTACCTATTGTTGCCATACAGGCATCTTTTATTTTTGCCCAATCTATATTGAAGTCTGTAATGACAGGTTTATATCTATTATTATTTTCTTCCATTTTTGTAAATCTCCTTTAAAAGCATTTTAAGCCTGTTTAAAGCGATTTTAAGTCTTTTTAATATAAATATATTATAAATATATTTTTAGCGCTCTACGCCCCCTAAAATCGCTTTAAAACAGGTGTTTAGACAATTATAATAAATAATTTTAATATAATCGCCTTAAATAGCGCTCTTTAATCAATGGATGACCTTTAGATGTTGTGTCTCCACAATGCTCACGCTCAAAAGATTTTAGGGCACTGCTCATTCTTAGCAGCTGTTCTTTTGTAGGCATGAACCTTTGGTCATTCACTTCAATCAAAATGTCAGTAAGATATAAAAACATATCTCTGTCACGAGTCTCAATAGTGTGTAGATATTCGTGGCCTCCTGATTGAATTAAGATTGCGCCATTCTGAACGGTTATTGGGCCACCGTGTCGTTTAGCGACCCTGAGATGATGGTAGGAGAAATGCTCGCCTTTTTCAAGGAAATATCCCATCCAATCCATGTTGGTCATATTCCATTCCTCCATCATAAATCTTGTTACCTCTTTCATCTCAGAACCTCCCAGTTTCGTTAAGAAACTATTTCTGGCGAAGTTCTATAACGGCCAATATGGCATAATTGGCTAAGTCTAACAAAGTGTCCTCTATTTTTTCGTCTTTGACTGCGGTTTCTCCTTTTTGGCTTAGGGAGCGGACTCTATTTAATTTGTCTTCCATTCTTACCAAAAAAGAAATTAATCCGTACTTCTCATAAGTGTCATGAACACTGTTGTCGTAGTCGGCGTTTTTCGCTATATATAACCTATGTAAATAGTCAAGGATCTCTTGATGTAAGGTTATATTATCTTTCTTTTGATTCTGGCTCATTTCCTGAACGTTCTGAATTAATTGCTCCATTATCATTTTCTTTCTCCTTACTATATACCGAATCATAGGCATACTTATATACGTCCTGTGCCGTTTTGCGTCCGTATAGCCCTTCTAATATATAGTATAATAATCTATTGTTTAATACGGCTATTTTATAGGTTTCTTCTACCCCTTCCATTTTAATTTACTCCAGTACTTCCGAAGCTTCCTCTATCTTCATTTCCTAATTGTTCAACTTCTTCAAATTCTATATTAGGTTGTTTTTCCATAATTCTAAATTGACAGATACGGTCTCCTTTGTGAATTTCTGTGTCCCTTAACGCATAAGCTGGATATAGCCATTGGTCATTGTCACCACAATAACTTTCATCAATTACTGCTTGGTGATTAGTCTGAATAATACCAAACTTTTTATAGGTTGAGCTTCTTGGAACCATGTGAGCTTCATAACCTGCAGGTAATTCCATAGCTACTCCTAATGGAATTAATTTGAATTCACCTGCTTTAAGGGTAACGTCTTCAGCGGCTCTTAGATCAATCCAGTCCCCTTTTTCTATTTTTGTTATTTTTTCAATGTCTGTAAAATATTTTATTTTTATTTTCATAAAATAATCCTCCTTAAATAATTGGGTATTTGCGTGTAAGGCGCAATACTTTTTTACTTTCTTGTTCTATGATATCATTATTATCTTTATTTGTCAAGATATTATATATAATATCACCAGTCTCTTTGAAATCTTCTTCATTAAATCCTCGAGTGGTCATTGCTGGACTTCCTATACGGATTCCGCTGGCTTTCATAGGACTTAATGTTTCTCCTGGAATGGTATTTTTATTAACCGTAATATGAGCCTTGTCTAATATAGTTTCAGCCTCTTTGCCAGTAATGCCTAATGAATTATATATATCTACTAATATTAAGTGATTATCTGTGCCGCCCGTAATTACTTGTATGCCTTTACTTTGTAATTGTTTAGCAAGAGCTCTGATATTTTTAAGCACTTGTAATTGGTAATCTCTAAACTCTGGTTGTAATGCTTCGTAAAAACATTGAGCTTTAGCCGCTATGATATGTTCTAGTGGTCCTCCCTGGTGAGTTGGGAACACTGAACGGTTTATAGCTTTTGTGTATTTATCATTATTCCATAATATTAAACCGCCTCTTGGCCCTCTTAAAGTCTTATGAACAGTAGAAGTAACTATATCGGCATAATCACAAGGATTTTGATGTAAGCCAGCTGCTACTAGTCCCGCAATATGAGCCATATCTACTATTAAATAAGCTCCGACCTTATCAGCAATTCCTCTGAATTTTGAAAAGTCTATATTTCTTGGGTATGCGCTAGCTCCGGCAATTATTAATTTGGGCTGAACATCTATCGCGATTTGTTCAATAGCTTCGTAATCTATCAAACCATTTTCGCCGACTCCGTATGTATATACATCATAAGTTTTACTTATAAAGCTTAGTGGAGAGGAGTGACTTAAATGACCTCCAGCACTTAAATCCATGCTTAATATTCTATCTCCTGGGTTTAGCAATGCCGCATATGCTTCCATATTTGCTTGTGAACCACTGTGCGGTTGTACATTTGCGTGTTGGCAATGAAATAACTGACAAGCATATTCTATTGCCAAGTTTTCTATCGTATCCACATTTTCGCAACCACCATAATATCTTTTACCCGGATAACCTTCTGCGTATTTATTTGTTAATATGCTACCTTGTAATTCTCTTACGGCAGATGAGGTATAATTTTCACTTGCGATAAGTTCGATATTATCCTGCTGTCTTTGTTGCTCCTTTTGTAGAGCTGTCTTGATTTTGTTGTCCATCTTCTTTTTCTTTCTCCTGTTTTAGTTTTTCTTCGCATGCCGGGCACAACACTTTGCCTTCCACCCCTCGGCAGAAATCAAATTTGCCACATTCGTCGCACGCATCTTTATATTTTCTCATTTCTTTATCTCCTTTCTATAATTATATTATAGCATAAAAAATAAGAGAATGTCAAGTTTCTCTTAACATTCCCATAAAATTGTTTTATTTTGTTTTAAACTTTTTTGAATATCTATAATTCGTTGATTTGAAGAGCCTCGGAAAGGAAGGGTTATATCCCTTAATTCGTAAATGAATGGCCCATCCACTAAGACATCGCAACTTTTTAATAACTGAAGACTAAGCTCGTCTTCTTTTAGTTGCTCATACGTTTTCCCACAATATATCCATACATTTAATCCCAAAGTGTGAGCGTAATCCGCTAAAGCTTTATTTTGTTTGGGCTGTAAGAAGGGATCTCCCCCACTTAATGTAATACCTTGATGATGGGGAGCATTTTCAAAAATAAAGTTTTCAATTTTGGATATATCTATTTCCCTTCCCCCATTCATGTCGTGAGTCTCGGGATTATGACAACCCGGACATTTAAGTTTGCATCCTTGATTCCAAATAACTATACGGATTCCTATGCCATCTACTATACTTTCCTTTTGTGGAGAAGCCGCTAATCTAATTTTCATGAGTCCATCCTTTTAGTTGCTTACTGTGTTTATAACGCATTTCTGTCTCTTGTTGCTTTCCTTTATTAAACGCCGTCTTATACGAACCTGTTAAATAACCTGTTACTCTACGTAATTGCTGGATATCTTCACTGCCGCATTCAGGACACTTGTCATTAAACTCGTCACAATAGCCGCAGCTAAGACAGGTATCATTTGGAACGTTGATAGCGAAGTAAGGAATGTCCTTATCCATAGCATAATTTACTAATTGTTCTAATGCTGGTAAATTATTTTTAGCACCACTATCTAATTCTATATATGTAATACATCCAGCATTTGAATAACCGGTTAATTGACTTTCTATATCTATCTTTTCAAAGGGAGATATGTGTTTCCATACCGGTACGTGAATACTGTTTGTGAAAAACTCTTTATCACTTACATTTTGGATATTCCCATATTTCTTTTGAAACTTTTTCATAGCAGTGTAACATAAATTTTCTGCAGGGGTATAATACACTCCTATATTTAAGTGTAGGTCTTTTTTAAATTTAGCACATTTTTCTTTGAAAAGTTGTTCTATTTTTTTGGCTAGTTCCATGCCTTGGTATGTTGTATGATCGGTTCCTATCAGAATTTGTAGGGTTTCAGCTAATCCTATTTGCCCTAAGGCAAGAGTCCCATGTTTCATGGCGCTTTCAATGGTTTTACCATCATACCCCATCATTAGTCCATTTTCATACATGAATTTCGCAGATGCGGGATTTTGGCTAATGATCCAATTATACCTTTCCACTAACATATCTTTTGCCTCATCTATTTTTTTATCTAATAATTGCATAAAAATAGAAATAATTGTATCATCTTTTATTAAAACATTTTTATTTTTTCTATAATCATATTCTTCTTTAGCCTCCATGGCTAATGTAGGCATTATAATAGTTACCGGACATATATTACCTCTACCGTCTTTCATTTGTGGGTTCGTACCTGGCTCAGCATTTATATCTGCACCATTGTAGGTTCTACAACCCCAATATGTTCCGTATAGTTCGTTAAGCTATACGCGTTCTCTGATGAACTGCTATATATTTCTATATAGTTCAGACTATATCACGCTCTCTTTGAGAGTCCTATCATTTCGAATCACTTGATTCTACTCTACTCGGTTCATTACCCTTTCGATAGTCGTTAGGCATTTAAGTCAATTCTATATAACTTAATCTATATTTATTTTTAAACTTGTATAATCCTCTACAACATTGTTGGATATATTCTTTGTTTAAATGATACTCTTGTGCTATAGCGTCTGCGCTGTTATATATTTTGATTAAGTCGTTTGTATTATATTCATACATATAAACTTTTCTTTTGCTTTTCTTTTGCTGAATGAGCGCCGCTCCTTGAGGCTCACGCAATTTTAAAGCAAATGCGTGTAAGTCATTATGCGAACGAGTTACCCATTCTAAATTATTTTTATTATTATTTTGTTTATTACCGTCGATGTGATTAACTACCAACCCATTCTGCCATCCTTCGCAAAACATCTTGGCAACTAACTGATGTATAAAATATCTATGTTTAGTGGGAGTATATAACACCACTCGTTTGTAACCAGCGTTATTGATATCTCCTTTTAATAGTTTATTTGTCTGTATATTTTTTACCTGTCCAAAGGAACTAATTTGATAATATCCTTCATATCCAGGTATATCTTCCCATTGTTCCATAATAACCTCCAGTATTATAGAATTGACTATTTAGCACGGGATTGTCTTTATAATAGAACCTGAATTATAAAGAGTTTCCCCGTTTAGATAGGTTTTCTTAATAAATCACTTTATTAAGCCACAAGTATTTCTATGGTTGAAACATATGTTCTTGGATCATTTCTATCATATCCTTCATTAATACTCCAATCTACATTTACATAATTAGGGTATAATCTTTTTGCCGTTGATTTTAATGCTAATTGGAATAAATCGTAATTTGGTTCTCCTGGGAATCTATTAACCCCTTTCATACATTGCCATATTCCGCAAGGAAAAATTGCCGTTTTATGTAATTTACCAACACCACTAATAGAACCCTCTAACAGTGCTTTAATTACCATGCGTCCTTCCGGTAAAGTACAGGTCCCATAGTTTATACTAGTGAATGGTAATTGATTTCCACTTCTTGATTGTAATGTATTAAGATTATGATACATTCCTTCAACTGCTTGTTTCAATTCCTTTTCAGTTTTATCCATAGCGTATTTATATACCCTAGGGAATTTTTTATACTTTTCATCTTCAATAGACATTTGTGCGTTATAGTCTTCTGATAGTTCCATCTCCTCTATGTAATTCATACCATCTCTATAATGTTTAAAGAACGATTTTCTTACATATGGAACCATAGTCCAGTCTATATGACTAGCGCTAACGCCTCCAAATTGTTGTAATGACTGTAATTGAAATATAACTGCCACTAGTTGGAACGCCGTATTAACACTATTAGCTGGGCGTACATCCGTTTGTCGAGTATTAAAACCTTTTGCTAATAAATCGTCAAATGGAACTGTTAAACAATTGTGCATACCAACGGCATAACTGTCTAAATCATGAACATATATCTCGTTATTTAGGTGATTATCCCTCGCCATATCGCTTAATAGAAAGTTAAGGGCATAATCTTTCATTAATTCACTACGTGCTTCCCCCATTCTTCCGCCAAAAGAATGCTCATCTAAATTAGCATTTTGGTTTTGCACATTAGATGCCATAAGCTTTTCTTCTATATTTTTCATAAGTTTAGAATTGCGAGAGCGCACTTTATTACGTTCATCTCTGTATAAAATATAAGCTTTGGCCACGTCTTTTCTATCCGTGTTCATTAGTAGTCTTTCCACTAAATCTTGAATTTCTTCTACCGTATAGGCATGATCTGCTGAGACTATGATATCACTTGCCTCTTTTGCTAATCGTCTAATTTTTTTGACTCCGGCCTTAGTTAGCGTTCCATCTACTGCTATAAAGGCCTTCTTGGTCGCATTTATAATTTTTTGTTTGTTGAATGTTTCTTTGCGACCATCTCTTTTAATAATATAAGATGCCATTTTATTCTTCCTCCATTTTTCTATTTTGATAATATAGATGTATCCCATATCTTCCTAAAAATATAGATTCGGCTTCATCTTCGCTTATGTCTTCTAAATAAATCATTTTTGCTCGTTCTATTGCAGCATTTTTCTGCTCTTGTCGTTTAGCACCATAAATGTGATTATAAGCGCGCCATTCATCCGCCATAGCCGTAATGAGTTCGATATGTAACACATTTACTATCATATACCTTATAACTCCTTGTAACATAGCCAATTTTTTAAATAGTGCGGGATTTTGCTGGTACTGTATATCCTCTAAAATCACGCATTGAATGTTATTTTTTTTAATTATATCTTTTACCGTATTTACAATTTCTTCCAAGCGTACAAAATAGTCTTTTCTTTTATCTATGGATAAAGCTTGATGCCATAATACTTGTCCTTCCTTATTAAAAACGGACATACCTGTAACATAAGTGGCAGCATCCAAAGACAAAAAATAGGGGGTAGTATCTTTAATATTTTTTTGGCTTTTAATTAAACACTCTATACATTCAAAATCAGTTTTTAAAAGTAAATCTACTGTTCCGGACAATATATGTCCGAATGGACAAGTACATTTCAAAACACTGTCTTTATTTGTATAATCTTCTATATTATTAATAACTACTCCTTTTGCATAACAATAATTTATTAAATTACTTTGTTTGGTTGTCATTTTCTTCCTTATCTAATTGATTAAGGTATGCTTGTAAAGTCTCAACGTAATCTAATAATTGTTTATTTTGTACGGCATTTTTAGCCAATGCCATTAGACCTTGTGTCAAAAGCGAATTTGCTTCTTCTCTTGTCATAGGCTTGTTTTCTTTGTCTTTCATATTTTAATCCTCCCTTGAACACGCACTCTTTAAATTGCGGGTTACGTCGCAACCAATCTTCTAAATAATATAAAGAGTCGCTCATTCCATATTGCTCCAATAATTGTCCATGTAGGGCTTCATCTCTCCTAAACGAGCCTTTCGGGACACCGGCAATTTGCATCTGTCTAAAAAATACATATTCATAAAAAGATACCTTTGGCTTTTTATAAAGGAACTCATAAAGTGAGTGAGCTAAGTAAGGTAAGTCTCCCATAATCCATATTGGACATATTGAAACAGTGGTTTTTGTTTTATAATATATATCAAGCATTCGCAGCATTTCATGCATATAATAGCTTTGATTCATACCCGGTCTCAAAATTACGAATATATCAGAACGTTTCTCATTAGTAATTACCAACTGCACATATTGTCTAAAACTTTCATTTTCTTCGGAAGCGATTATTACCTTCCTCATAGCAGCCAACCTATCGTCACTTGCTATTCGCTCTATTATATTAGTGTTTGTGACTTTACTAATATCGAGCTCCTGAGCGTATTTTATTTGATAACCTTTATCCAGCAATTGCATTAAAGTTTCAAATTGATTAATATTGTTTACCAATGCGTTTAAATCATCATACACTATTAGGCTTTTTGCTTTACCTGGAAAGTCTTTTCTTAAATACTCATTTTCTAATTTATCATATAATTTAATATGGTCTTTATGAGTAGTTTTGGTTGCTTTGTCTAATCGCCAAGCCATGTAATGGTGTGGATTATCGATTGAAAACTTAATCATTTTATTATAGCAGCTAAAATCTGGACGTAAGCCCCAAGTCTCTTTGATAAAGGGGCGAGCAGGTCTATTAGTAAATCCTTGCCCGAATTCTTTGACATTCAATTTATAATAGTTGGGAATTTTATAAAGAGGGTGCCCTCTATATTGAGCCCTCTTAAATACATATATTTCGTCATATTTAAGCAAGTTCTTTTCGGAGAGAATTCCTACTAAACGTACCTCAACATTTGGGTCAGCGGATAAATAGCGGTAAGTAACTCCCAAATCATAATTTGGATACTTATACTTCCCTCCACTGGACACATCAAAGTCAATTAAACCAATTAATTTTATCATTCTGTATCCTCCGCGCGATACCTTGTTATTTGAAGTTGTCCTAAGTCATCTATATCATTTATTTTATAAAACGCAAATTTGTCTTCGCTTTGACGGCTGCGTGCTAAAAATTGATTGCCACTGCGCCATCCAGATATAATCAATTTTGTTCCTCGTTTAAACCAAGATTTCTCTACTACTTCTTTTTTCTTAGTTTGTTTATTTAAACGAGATATCTGTTTATCGTATTGGCTATACTGTTCTGCTACACACTTAACATTGACAACTCCTTGTGGGGTCAATAATATAACGGTATGCTTGTAACTACTTTTATCTAATACTGTGCCACATATATTGACTAATTTAAACACAGGAATATCTCTATCCTTGTATTTAATATATTTTTGTGGAATAGGCGTATCTGGCAAATCATAAAAATTAGAGAATTTGAATTCAATATGAGAAACATTAGCTAATTCATGTTCATGATAATAGAATCCCAAAGATTCCATTTCCCAAGCAGATAATGTTCCTTGACAGCTGTTTTCCCAAATGTCAGAAACTTCTGCTTCATGTAACAATTGAATGTATTTATCTTGATTGTTATTAAGATATTCTCTCAATTCGTCCATTTTTGTGCTATAGACTTTTTCCCAAACATTTCTTTCTACAAAAGTTTTTTTATTTTCTTGACACAGGTTTTCCATTCCAAAGTGATCGGTATAATATTTGTATGCTCTATCATCTAAGAACAAACGTCCATTTTTTTCGCTGGCCTTTAAATATTTATTAAAGTTATATAACTTTAAATATCCACTCTTGTTTTTGGGTAATAAATTATGTGAAGCCAAATTACTTAAATTCTGTAAGGTTATGCGAGTTTTAGGTGGAACTAGCGTTTCTATGTAATAATACATTAATTCTTTACGAGTCATTACACTTTCTAATTTATCAAAACATCCCGCTTTAATTAAGGCAATAGTCTGACTCTTCGCTGGTTTTACCTTTTCCATGAAGTCACGAAAAGATGAATAGGGCCTATTAGATATGATACTGTTAATAATACTGTCGCCAACATCACTTATACCTTTTAAACCGTAAATAATTGTATTCGTATCTACGTCTGGAGTAAAAGTTAATTTTGCCTTATTTATATCAGGCAATTCCACTCCAATTCCTTGTGTTTTAATTCTTCCGATAGCAGAGCTTAATTTACCATAATTAGTTGTTCCGCCATTTTCTTCATCAGCTCCCCCCGAGTTAACCGTAAGGCAAGCTGTAGCCCAATAAATCATTGGATATTTGTAATTCAAATTCATTTCTTGTAAAGCTATTAAACTATAAGCTATTGTGTGAATATCACTAAAAGAATAGCCTAACTGTCTCTTTATTTGCTTATCCCAGATAAAACTTAATATCTCATCACTAACCCCGTTTTCTCTGCCCTTTCTAAAAAATACTTCTCGGAACTCGGCAATTTTATTCATTTGTTTCTTTGATATTAACTTTCTAAGTTTATTTGCTTCTCCAAATGAGAAGTTGGCTAACTCAGGTATCATAGATAAATACATAACGCTCTCTTGACTTGATGGAACACCATTATATTCTTTTAAGAAATTATATAACACATCTTTTTGCTCTTTTTCACCAACTAAATTTTCTATTTCACGTTTTAACTTACCTGGGTCAGATTTATATAACACATATTCTTCAACAGGCGTAGCCTCTCCTTTATCTGGCATTAATCTCATAAGAGAATTAATCGCTGCCAATTCAGGGATAGAAGTTGGTTTAATCGCTTTTAACGCTTGTTTAGCCACGGTTGTATCCATTTGGAATAAATCTATAATTTTGTTCTGTTCTACCATTTCCCACATTTCAGGGGCATTATATTCTAATACATCCGGATGTAAATACTTTAAGTATGTTGAGCGCAAATCCCCTTGCCAAATTATTTGATTATCTTCCATCAACATATTTATACAAGCGTGGATTTTATCTAATGCTTCGATAGACAGCAAATCAAATTTTAACGAACCAGCATATTCAGCATCATGTAAATCCCACTGAGTAACCTCAATTCCATTAGGAGCTCTCATACTACAAGAATAATCCCAAATGTCTGTATTATATAAGCACACTCCGCTGGCATGGATACCCATTTGGCAAACGAGCCCTTCAATCGCACTTGCTGTCTCTAAAAAGTTAGGATATCTGTGGAACTCCTCAATTAATTGTCTTATAGGTTTTCTATCTTTGTCTGGATTCCCATAAATACAATCCTTAAGCGGCCATAAAAAACCACGTTCTTGTGGAATCATTGTTGCTAAATACTGTGCTATATCTACATCAATACCTAGACCACGTGCAGCAGTTAAGATTGCGGAACGTGTTCCCAATGTTCCAAAAGTAGCAACATTTAAAGAGCGCCCATTTTCTTCTTTCATTTTTTCATCAAGCTTAGTTAAGATAAAATTTCTGCGGCATCCTTCAGTATCTATATCAACATCTGAAAGCTCTGGTTTTTCTCGATGAACGAAACGTCTATGGTCCAAAAACAAACCACAGGTCATGGGATTCATATCTGTTACGCCTATTAAGTAATTGAACAATAAACTTCCAGCACTACCACGGCTTATACCGACTAATGAATTTGTATCAGCCCAAATAATTTTTACAATATTCCTAACTGTTAATAGATACCCACTTAATGGTTGCTTTATTTGTTCAGATACTAACCACAGTTCAGTTGCCTCTTGTTCTAAACGCTCAAGATATTTATCTCTATCAGCTGGAGACAACTGTAAGGTATTCAATCTATACAAACTAAGATATAAGAAGTATCTATCATCTTCATAAAGTGAAGTTAAATATTTATTTAAGTATTCAAATTTAGAACGAATTTTCACTCTATCCAGCCACTGTTGCCAATCAATATCGTTTCTATCATCAGATAATCTTGGAACAATTTGAGGCTTTGCTAAATCATAAGTTTCTATCTTCTCGTTTATTTCGTGAGTATTATGAAACATTGTCTCAATTTGCTCTAGTGGGATATAATCTTTCATATGTTCTATAATTTCTTGGGGTGACATTACATAAGTGTATTGGTAAAATTCAGAGGTTTCCCTGTCCCCGTCTTTACTGTTTAAAAATGAAGAATGGACTTCTCTATCTTCCTTTTTTAAATAATGACTATCAGTTGTTACAATACATTTAACATTTAATTTGACACTTAATTCTAATAACCATTTATTATACTCTATCTGTTCTTGATAACTGGCGGGTTGTAATTCCAAATAAAAATCATTTCCAAAAATATTAACGCACCAATTAATAAACTTGAGAGCGTCCTCTTCTCTATTTTGAGATTTACATATTCCTAAATAACCTCCAATACAAGCGGAACTGGCTACCACATGACCAGGATTAGAACCTATTACTTCTTCTATATCAGAATAATAAGTTGGCACTCTTGTTAAAAACATCGTAAAAGAATGTGACCAGGCCTTTGTACTTAGTTCCCTTAATTGGCGATGTCCTATTTCATCTTTTGCTACTAATATAAAGTGAGGGAATTTTTCACCTTTTTCATATATATCTGCGTTCAACCCATTTCTACATAAATATATTTCATTACCTAACCCTAGTTTAAAGCTTTTCCATCTTTCGTCTTTCTCACATTTATCTTTGTAGAATTTCAATGCCCTGATATGAGCCGAAAGTGTTTCATGGTCAGTTATACAGATGCCCTCTAATCCCAAATCAAAAGCATACTGTATCAAATCTTCAACTTTATTTATACTATCAAGTAAGCGTAAATTTGAGTATTCAGTATGATTGTGTATTGAAAAATATGAGTTGTTCATAGGTGCTTTCCCTCCTCTTTTATAATACTATTATATTATTTTATTTATCTTTTGTCAATTATTCTCCATTAATATAATTCGTTAAGACCTTTGATTCCTTTGGATGTCTTGCTAACCAACAGAATTTTTTAAGTCCCTCATCCCTTATAATTTCTAACATATAAATAATAACTTTTTCTGAACGAGGGTTAATAATTCTACTATCTTTAACTTTCATATAATAATTATAAGGTTCTTCCTGGGTCCATTTCTCTTTTGAGTAAGTTTTACCAGCACCAATCCAATCACATAACATTTCTATTAAGTAAGGGTATGGTATTTTTATAGGAGTGTTCTTTCTTGTTCCCACATTATCGATCCAATACTCCCAATGATGGGGATTATGTCCTTTATGGTGTTGCCAAGCAAGTGAGTATCCCTTCTCATTTTTTTCAGCATCAATTGGACTATAAGTTCCTTGAAAATATCTCGCACTTGTCCAAAACTCAGAGGGACTATATTTACTTAAATCGTGTAATAACCCCCTCTTATACTGACCACACTTAAAACAATAATGCCTAACTATCCTGCGATGTTTAGTTATTGTTTTAAAATGCTTTATGTATTTATTCATAAATAATTCCTCCAATAAATAAAAAAATATTTTTTTTATTTTTTTCTTTAATAACCCAAATACGGTTATTAAAAAGCGAAATTCGCTTTCTTTTAACATTTATAAATATAATTATATATAAATATTAAAAGAAAGAAAATTTAGCAAATTACACTAGTCATTTTTTGCTTCATCTTCTTTTATTTCTACTTCTTCAATACTTCTAATAGTTCCCTTCAAATCTTCGACGAAAGCTCCCAAATCTTCTAGCATTTTAACTACATTAACTCCTGCGCTATAGGGATGGGTTGCTATACTATTAATATTTTGTAACCAATTCTGAAGGTTATCTATCATTTCCAATGCTTTATTTTTCATCTTGGTTATCCTCCTTAAAATATTTTTTCAATTCAGAGCAAAACTTAGAACTATCATTTTCTCCTGTTTCAAATAGTATATTTATGATAATAGCTGCTTTACCATTTGAGTTGTATTCTTTAACAATTAGTGATTTGATACCCGCGCAAGGCAACATAAAGCTTTCTGCATCAATGTCCAATCTTAACTGTTGCGTCTTTGGGTAGTAAATGTATAAATATTTTTTATAGATTTCTTGTTCTAAATCTCTTACATCTGGTCTAATTAGTCCTATCTGCAAATTTTCTCTGTTGTCTAAATTATGTATTATCAAATTAAACTCTTTGTCCCCAGTTATTCTTTTTGAATGGATAATTTCTTGATTAAAAAAATCCATTATTTTTATTTGTTTTATAATTCGTCCCATATCTCCTCTTCTTCCGTTCCATAAAGCACCGCACTTGTAAGGTATTCTATACTATGAAGTTCAGTATCAATAGAATATCTATTTTTTATGTCGGTCACCATATTAGTAATTTCCTCTGGCGATAAATCAAGTGCCTCTTCGCTTGATATGATTAAATAATAAATATATAGGTCTAATGGACTAACGCCATTTTCTTGTAAATAGTAATATGCTGATGCTAAATCCATTAGTTACGAATCTCCATATCATTTAATATTTCTTGAGTGATATTTTGTTGTTTCAAAATTATTTCAGTGGGACTTTCTGCTAAATAATTTAATAATAACTTTAATTTACCCAAGTCCTCTTCTCGTATAACACAATCAGGTAATGAGCCTGCTAAACCAGGTATATTCATTATATATTCATAATTATTAACAACCATATTCATAAGTGCTATATAACTACGAAAAGAGGAAATGGGATCGTTCATATTAAAAATAACCCCATTCATATATGGCTGTGTTTTTAAAGTTATTTTTGTTCCAGGTACTTCTAACGTTCCTGGCATATAAAATTTATTCTTTACTGTTTTAGACATATAATCCTCCTTTTCTTATAATAATTATATCATCTTTTTGCTATATGTGTAAAGATTATTTTTTGTTATTTTTTTCAAAGACCATTTGATATTCATGAACCAATGCTTTTACTAATTCTTCTTTCGGAGCATTCGCCGATACTTTAATACCATCTTCCTTTAAGCGGATTCTTAGTTCTCGTACCGAATGTTTATCATAATAATCTTTTAGTAATAAATTATATTCTCTAACGAGTTGGTCAATTGTTTTCCCGTTCCTTATTTTATCTCCTGCCAATTTAACATATTCTTTTTGCCAATCTTGAGGAACAGCTACCAACTTCTCCTTGGTTAATAATTTATCTATTAGTTTTTTTCTTAAAGTCATTTTTATCTCCTTGGTTTGGAAGGATTAGAATACCATATCCCAAACCGTCTTCTTTACATAGGGTTTTAAGTCATAATCAGTTACGACCAATTGTAATCTATCTCTATCTATTGAGAATTCTCCTACAACGTCTAGGTTGAAAGGTTTATTCCCTATCAATTGTTCTGTCAAATCGGGAACACCAAATAAAACAATATCATATGTATCGCAATTAATTTTTAAATGTTGCTGTCTGTCTCCCATTATCATATAATTTTCAACAGGAATGTCCGTTAATACGGCCAATGGCTTCTCCACGCCGTGGCACCAAATATTATCTTCGGCCATTACTTTGGCTACCTTTAGATTTAGCTCATTATATTTTGTTATTAAATCAACTAAATATAGATTTGTATTGAAGTCTATATCTTCCAATAAAGATTTAAGGTGTGCTGTAAAAGTTGGAAAACTTTCTTGTTCTACTCCTAAACCAAAAGCGAAAGCATGTCCCTCTGCTAGACTTACACCACTTATTCCGTCTATTAGATTTTTTAAATTAGGTAAATTCTCTACCGCTTTACCTCTAACGCTGCCTCTAAATTCTTGTATATTATCTTTTACGAAGGGTTTTAATAAAATAACAGGTCTATTATATAAAGACAATAATTTATTAGCAATAAGGCCTGATAATTCAAAAGTAAGTTCTTTATTTTTATCAACATAAATAATTACATTATCATTATCTTTGATTTCTGTTTCACTTAAAATAGTTTTAATACTTTTATCAACAGCAGTAGTTTGACGTTTTTTGGCGTTCTTACAAATTCTAACCGCCTCTTCAAATAAAGGAACTTCTTCTCCCTCTTCAGCTCCGCGTTTTGATGTTTGAACTAAAATCGTTGGACTAATTAGCGCTCTAAAAATCAAATGTTTTTGTTCTTGTGTTCCCAATCTAATAATAGCATTTATATTAGGACCAATTATCCATCCAATATCTCTCACAGACGGCTGAGGATTTTCTTCGTTATAATGACCATCTTTTATTAGAGTATATAGAAAACTTTGTTCTTTTAAATATTTCAATCCATTGAAAACTATTTGCTTATTCTCTAATTCTCGCAAATCCATAACATCAGCAACAATCCCAACTGCTGTTAATCCATATAATGAGCTTGGAACGCTCACTCCATATTGTTCGGCATAAGCCTGAACAAATTTTAAAGCTACTCCAGCTCCACTTAGATAATGATTGGGATAATTCGCCTCTTGACTATTTACTATTGCTATACTATTTTTATAAACCCCATAATCTAAATCATTATTACTAATTTCGTGATGGTCTAAAATAATTATTTTAGTATTGTCATTTAATAATTTTAAATGCTCTTCCTTTTGAGAGCTGCCGGCATCTGGGACAATAATTAGATCCGTGTCCTCAGGAATATCTTCTAACACTATTCCATGTTCTTTACCGGGATGTAATACATAACTGACATTACTTCTTAAATTAATCTGTTTTAGTAATAGCGATATTATAGCTCCACTTGTATAACCATCTACATCACTATCAACCACTACTACTATATTTTTTTCTTTTTGTTTAATTGTATCATTTAATATTTTAACCGCCTTGGCCATTTCATTAAACAACCAAGGAGAGTTTTCATACGATTCATTGGGATGAAGCCATTTAACAGGATCTTCTATCCCCCTTTCTCTTAATAAACTATCAAGAACTGTGTCACTGTTTTCTTGATTATAATTTTTTGAGTTAAGCTGATATTTCACAGTTCTCCTCCTTTTCTTTTTCTAATATTTCTTCTAATGTTTTTCTTTCTCTATATAATTTAGAATATATTATTCTTCCCAAATCTATTGGGGCATCTTTATTACCTAAATATTCTCCTGTCCAATCATATATCAGTTCTACATTAAAACCCATTTCTTTTATACGCTTGGCCTCTCGCAGCATTTTACTTAAACCATAAAATCGATTACCTTCATCACTATAATCATTATCAAAAGCTAAAACAATCGTATTAACACCACCGTCTTTTAATATTTTGCCATGGTACTGGCTAAAAGCACTTCCCCCTATTGCCACCGCTTTATTTTGAGTGAAACAAGAACCATACTTCAATACAGATTTTTCTGCTTCAAAAACGATGGCTTCTTTTGTTTTGCGTAAAACTTTTTGATTTTGGTAATAACCATAAACTACCATCATTTTGGGATAATTATATAATTCTTGATTATGCCACAATGGCATATATTTTCTACCGTTTTCAATATCTTCTTGATTAAAATTCCTTACCTTTATTCCCACCAATCGGCCCAGATGATCAAAGACAGGAAAGACTATTCTATTCCTTATCATATCAAAATGAACACCATACTCCATCATAACATCATAATCTATACCTTCTTTTAACCAAGGATCTAAAAATTTCGGTTGTTGAGTAAAACACTCCAATACATGAGGATTATAAACAGTTAATTGCTCTTCCCAATTTTTGTCTATTTTCGTGGTATTGTGTGGTTTAGGTAATTGTATAATTGAAAATCCCGTCTTCAACCTTTCAGATATTATCCTATCTACCATATTATAAGCACGCATGAACTCAAACTTAAAACCGCGAGCTCTATATACATTAATAATAAAATCAAAAATACTCATAGACTTGCAATTGGTATAACAGTAAAATCTCTTAGTATTTTCATAATAATATAATTTATGTGATGGATTGTTAATTAACTCATTATGACATATTGTTGGAAATATTAGGCCATCATTTCCATATCTAACCATTGTTTCTGGAACTCCTAACTGTTCCATAAGTCGCAATATATCAGTAGTGGTTATTTTATTTATAATACTAGTTTCTAAGCTCATATTAAATTATCCTCTACTCTGGCAGGTGTCCCCAGATCATCAACCTTAGTTGGTTTAACGACAAATCCTCCTGTATGATTAGCTTGTTTAACTTGGACTTTCATATTATCAAAATCTATCGGTTCATTTTGTCTATTTGTAACAAAACAATCAACTGTTCTACACATACCCAAATCAATATAACGCCATATTCTTACGCCAGTCCATTTACCTCGACGATTTTTATATATGTCGGTAATAAAGTTTGGAATCGGAGTTCCCAATTTAATTGCTAAAGCTTTACCCAACTCTTCTTCCCCGGGATTAGGTCTAAGTGTAATAGCACCTATATCAGCTTTATCGGCAATACTTTTAGCACCTCTAATTAGATTTTCATTTTTAATTTCTTTTTCTTCATAATCTCCGTTCAATTGAGTGGCCGAAGAAATGTGAATATTTAATTCATTTGCTAATTCTTTTAATGTGTTAGTCAGTAATAATAAGATTACGTCATCTCTCATTTGCTTGTCTCGGTTACTAATTAACCCAGCTCCTATATGTATATAATCATAAAATACATATTGTACATCATCTTGTAAGCAATGTTTCTTAATTAGTGTTTGTATTGTACTTATTGTTGGGTTGGGTAAATATTCTATAATAATATTATCATTTTGTTTTATATATTCTACGGTAAGTTCTAATCTATCTAACTCTTCTTGGGAGCATTTATTACTCAATATTTTATCTTCATTAATTCCCGATACGTATGCCAATATCATTGTTTGAATTTCACTGTGTTCCAACTCGGTTGTTATATATAATACTTTGTTAGAACAACCTGTATTAATCCACTCTTCCCCTTCAATTGAATAATACATAGGAATGCCCAATTTACAACAATTACCAATCATTCTTCTTGATTTACCTGAGCCACTTGAGCCAGAATCAATATATAGTTTCTTTAAGCGAGCCCCCCTTGTTATTGTATTATAAATATCTCCCTCTAATGGAAGCCCTACTTCAGGTAAGGTTTGCAGAGAGCGAACCAATTCATCCAAATCTTCACCTGCTGTAATACAGGTCTTTTCTAAAAAGTTCTCATAGTTAGATTGGATGTTATTTAATTTTAAGTTATAGTGTTTAAAGATATCTTCTATTTCCATAGCATTAAATACAGCCAGTTGTTTCTCTAATTTTTCAGGTTCCAACGTGACATCATATAAATCACTAACATCTATTCCAGCCTGTTGTAAATCTGTTAATAAAGCATATTTTTTCATTAAAGAATAATTATATTCAAAGTTTAATGAGGTGGTGTCATTACATATCTCATATAAGGCATCCATTCCACCGTCTTCTACGAATTTACTATATATACTTACCTGTTGCTGGAAATATCCTGTTATATCACTGATATCTATATTACTATTACCCAAGCTATATAAATTATACAGCGCCGAATATATTGCTTTATATTTTTTAAGTACGAAATCGTTTAAACGAAAAGGATATTCACCTGATATTAATAACTCATTATTTTGATATAAAGCAGACAATACTTTTCTTATTGAGCGTTCATTATATAATGGCATAAATTACTCCTTTCCCTAATATTCAAGTTCAATTAACTTTTTCTTAGGCTTTGTATTTTCTACAATAATTACATTTTCCGTTTGTGCTACATTTAGCTTATCTTGCTGTTCTACTCGAGCGGCTTGCGTATAAGAATTACTTACATTTGCGAAGTAAGCTTGAGCTTTTTTATAAGCGTAAGGAATAATACCTACACCCGCACTTTTAGTTATATCATTTTTTTTAATACAAAAGAAATACTCTAGGGTGTGATACATTCCATAATATGTCATGCCCTCTTTTTTATATCTTTGTATTTGCGTTCCAATCACTTTCCAATCCGGTTCTTGACCCTTATACAAAGATTGAATGAAGTCCGTTAATTTTCTTAACTCTTGAGCTTCCGCCTCATGTTTATTAGAGCAATCTAAATGAGCATACCTATTTTTTATTTTTACATATGGTTCGATGTCTCTACTGAACGAAGCCCCACAGTATAAACACTTAACAACGCTTGTTGCCATAAAAGTCAAAAAGACGAAACTTAAATCGTTCCGCCTATAACTCTTTTATTTCAGCTAATGCGGCTTCTACTAAGTCTTGTTGATTAGGTGTGGCTTCTGTTATTTTCTTACCTACTCCAAGATACGCCTCTATTATATTTGTTAATTTACCTACTAAGTCGTTTTCACCATTAGCTATCCTTTCTCTTATTTTATTTATTTCTTGTGTTGTTTCTTTATATACTTCTGCGAAACTCCTTTTTTCTTTTTGCTCTTCTTCATGAGTTTCTTCTAATATAGTTTTATTTTCTGTTGAAATCTTAATACCGGCAGATAACATTGACTCATCAGCATTTTGAATAGCTTTTACTAATTCGTTATAATTAAAATCAATCTTTGCTGGTAATCCTTCTCCGTAACGAGAACCTGCTTCAATTTCAGTATCTCCATATTTTCCTCCCCTTAAGAAGGCTACTGGTTTATTTCCACCATTTCCATCACTTTCTTGGCAAACAAACATAAATACATCTACCAATCCAGTAATGATTTCTTTTGGTCTTTTATCCAACGCTGGTGTTATACCACTATGAGATACGCCTAAACTATCAATATAATCTTTCTTTTCAGCATGAGCTATAAATACTAATGTATATCCCATTTGTCCTAATGAATTAATAACATCTTGGAATTCGTCACGTACAGCTCTATATCCTTTACCGAATCCTAAATCTGTTAAATCTTCAATATCCTTTTGAGTCTTAACAAATTTCTCTGCTAAGCCCCACATCAAAGGAGCAGTATCTAAAATAATTGTATCATACATTTCACGTACTTCTGGTTTCTTTAATTGTTTAGCATAATTTTTCATATCTATCCAAGAAGTTACATTAACCGCTTTAATACCATCTATTAAATTATAACCTGCTTCAAAAGCTAATAACAAAGGTTTAGGGAAAGAGCAAGCAGTCGTTGTTTTCCCAACTTTTGCGCCTCCGTATATAAAGAACATTTTTCCTTGAACTCCTGATTTTACTCTGTGTTCAGGAACTTGTAATAAATCAACTGCCATTTATTTCCTCCTAAAATAATAAACTACTTACATCTGTTTTAATAGTAGTTTTACTTGCGTTAGCTTGCGCCTTCGCTTCATATCTTTCCTTTAGCATATTATTTTGTTTTACAATTTCAGTTTGTAAATCTTTAATAGTAATACCGCTATCTTCACTTGAAATCGGTTCGGTTCCAGCGGTAATTTTCAATAGACGAATTGTATTAGTATAGGTTTGTTTAATTGGTTCTCCGAAGCCTAATTCTTTTTCTACAACTCTTTCTTGAACATCATAAACTATTTGTCCGCATAGAGTGACCTTATCACCAACACTATAATTATCATTAATGTATTTTACCGCAACAGGATCATCAAATCTAAAAGTTAATTCATTAACTCTATTACCGAATCCTACATTAAATAATTTTAAATTGTAAGCTCCAGTTGCTTCTCCCTCTTTTGTTAAAACTTCTTTGATAGAAGCAATAACTCCTTCGACTTCAAATTCATTTACATTTCCGGCATCACCAGCAGCTAATTTCATAAATGAGCCACCTATACGCCAATTATTTACGACCTTTCCTTCTTTCTCACTATAAAAGCTGTTGTCTTCTATTCTCGCATTTGTAATAGTGATTTTTGGAGCTTGCGCCACTCCGACAGTTCTCGAAGATGGATAATCTATTACTTTTGTAATTCTTTCAAATAACCCATTTTTCTCCCCATTACTTTTTAACTCATAAGCAAATGTATCTACTGGTATAACATAACTGTCATTTACCATAACTTCAACTTGTCCAGATACATATCTTCTTCCTTTTGGATCAACTTTAATTTCTACATTGTTGTCCATTAAAGTTCCTTGAATAGTTACTCTATTCATCATTTGTTTTAAATCTTCTTTTGCCATTTATTTCCTCCTAATAGATTATGTTATAATTATACTATATATTTTTGTCATTGTCAATATCTTTTTCTTCTTCTGTTATCTTTTGTTTCATTTTATCTATATCAACACTTTTCGCAAAAGCATCTAAATCTACAAAACCTAATCTGCCATGCTGTAAAAATAAACCAAAGTTCATCTCTTTTAATGATTCGTGGTTATCTAATAACTTAGATACAGCAGTTACGAAGTCTTGGATTTCTTTTGCTCTTGTTTCATAATCTATTGATTCCGCAGCTTTGTTTTCTGTTTCCATTTCTCCTCCTTGATATAAACATTATATCAATTGTTTGTAAGTCTGTAAATATATTTTAAAAATTATTTTTATTTTAATTTAAAAATAACTTTTAAACTCATTTTAATAGACCGTATTACGCTGAAAATATATTTTTAATATAAATATATTATAAATAGTTTTTTATCGTTTTACGCTACCGGAATTTGCTTTAAAGTTAAAAATAGTTATAAAGAAAAAAGAGACAACTTACGCTGTCTCTCTTATGAAAGGAGTGGTGTAGATGAAGTTTAAACTCATCTACCAATCTAACCCTCCGTTTCTATTTATATGTTATAGAGTAAGTTTTATACTTTGAAGATTTAATTATATAAAACCACTCCAGCTGATTTACACCACTTCTTTTTACATTTTAATTATTATATATGAGAGAGACAAGAAATCCCTCTCATATATTTTTTATTATCCTATCTAACGTTTCCTTTAACCATTTTAGCGCAAGTTACGTTTTCTCCAGGTCTTGGGATGTAATCACTAGTTTTTGTTTCTCCATTGATTTGGATTTGGTATCCATTGATACTTTCTCCATGGAATGCTCTGCTGAATAATTCAGCGATTGTTTCTCCATTAGATATAACTGGTGTTGCTCCTCCTGGTACTTTTGTAATTAAAATTGAATAAGCGTTTTGCATAATATTATGTTCCTCTCTTTCTTTATTTTTTTTCTTTTTTTTAAATGATTTCTTTAATCATTTACAATATAATTATATCAAATTATATTGCCTTTTGTGAAGATTTTTTTAAATATTTTTTTAAAAAATATCTTCAACAGGGATATCTGGACTTCCACTCTCTTCTTTAAGAGCTTCTACCCCAAAATCTTCTCTAAACACATTGTAGTGATTATCAAAGATTGTTTTAAAGTATGGAATTACAGGATTTTCCATTACCAAATCAATAAACTGTACTATCATTAATGATGCTGTTTGTAATACAATCGGTAATACAGTGATAGACGTTCCACACGCAGACACTTCAGAAACATCATCATCGTAGAAGTCTTGTTCATATTTGGTATAATCTTTATCTTTTTCTATTGGTAAAGAATATACTCTTGCTTGGTCTGAGCCTAATCTACTTTCCCAAATATTTATAATATTTGTGTTTTGTTTAGCGGCATCCCATAATTCTTTTCTTACTTTCATACTATCAACTAATAAGAATACATATCCTGACATCTTACTCATATCTTCTGCTGTTACGGCTTGATTACTTTTATGAATACATATATCTGGATTAATCTTTTTTAGTTTTTCTTCTAATGCGTCAATTTTTAATTTACCTAAATCTTCCATATCATAATACTGATTAGGTATATTATGAATCTCCACATCATCAAAGTCATATATATTTAATACCGGACAGCCCATTCTTGCTAATTCCATCGCAACAAATGAGCCTGTTGCTCCAACTCCAATAATATGTATATCATTTTTTACTGCCGTTGGATTAAAAACCGATATGTGCCTTGACAAATCCATATTCCGTTCTCCTTTCTAAATATATTATAAATATTATATATAATATATAAAGAACATTATATATACTGCTGTTTAGCTTTAAAGCATTCAAATCATTATCAAATGTAACATTTATTCCTATAGCAACAAATATCGTTAATAATACTGCAATAATATTTTTATACTTTAAAACAATCTCCTTTAATTTTCCCATCCTTCTCAATTTCCTTTCACCTTATGTACTACTTTTACAAATCCTCTCCACAAAGGTATTTTCCATAATTTCTCTTTAAGTAATTCATGTTTATAATTTAGTCCTTTTACAGAATAAGCTCGTCCATATACTTTCTTCTCATATTCTGTACATTCCCAATTATACTCAATCTTATCATTCATCATATTTAATGTAATTAATTCTTTGGTGATATTTAAATTGTTTAATAAATCTTCACCATTTTTTATCTTATCTTCATTTGGATTTGTTTGTGTTTCTTCTAAAATTTTAGACATTTCTTTTATCATATTTTTAATTGTAAATCTATCTAAAATTCTTTTTCTGCAATTGCTCTTGTATTTGTCTAAATTACTTAATACTTTTTCAATCGCTTGTATATATACCAAAACTTCTTCATCTTTATAATCTTCGCTGTATATATCTTTTTCATTTTGCATACATGGAACTATAGCTCCAACATCTTCATTTATTAATTCTTTTTGGCCACCCACATCACTAGAAATTACTGGTACTCCCATACTTAATGATTCATAAGATGTTAATGCTAGTCCTTCTTTGATTGAACAATTAATTGTTAAATCGCTTATTTTATAGATTTCCTCCGTATTTTCAATGTTTCCTAAAAATATTATATTTTCAGTTACGCCTAAATTACCAGCTTTAGCTTTCATTTTAGGTAATAAATTCCCAGCACCAACAACTAAAACTTTAAAATCATTTCTTTTTTCCTTTAATTTTTTAATAATCTCTAATAATAGCATTGGCCTTTTTTGTTCTGATATTCTACAAATATAACTAAAAATAAATTTCTTATCTTTCTCAATATTATATTTTTTCAGGATTTCTTCTTCATTATATTTCTCTGGATTAAACGCTTCCTCGTCAACCCCAATATAAACTGTTTGTATTTCATTATTATTTCGACCAAAATAGTCACACAAAATATTTTTACTATTTTCATTACATACCAAAGTTCTATCTATTACAGATTCTAACATGGTAGAATATCTTGAATATCCACCATTTCTGTTATACCATTCTTCCATATGTACATAATCTATTATTGGTATGTTGGTATTATTTGCTTTTAAATAAGGCAAAATACTATATCCAAATTTACTATTTGAATTTAATATAACATTTATATTTTCTTTTTTTATAATATAATTAACAAACGCTAGCCAGAATTTCTGATTCAAAAATGATGTTAAATCGTATACTGTTGCATATTCCTCAAATTCCTGTCTTAACGTGTTTTTGTTTGGTTCTGTTGTCAATACAGTTATATTGTACCTATCTTTATCTAATCCTCTTACTAAGTTTAGATTAAATCTATCTGCTCCTCCTGTTATAAGCCAAGGTACAATAAACAATAAATTTATCTTCCTGTCTTCTCCTCGTAACTCTGGTTGCACAATAGTTTCAACCTTATCTAAAAGTAAATCATAATTATAGTCTTGTTTAGGATATTGTATAGCTGTTACATTATTAGTAATTTTACTTGCTGTTTCATTTATTATCTCCAAAGCTCTAGCTTTATTATCTTTAGATTTTTTTAATTCTCCGCTTAATTTTCTTCTATACCATTGTCCATAATAACTCATATGTACAGGATATTTACCTATTACCATTAGCTTAAGCCAAAAGTTCCAATCTTCATTTACAGCTTTTTCTCTTAAGCCATATCCACCAACAGCATTAAAGTCTGTTTTCCTTACCATTGCTGCAGATACTAATTCATTTTCTTTTTTCATTTTTTCAGAATCAAACCATTTATTCCAAGTATAACTATCTGCATCAAACCCTATTGAATCCGAATATGCCCATGCAGCATCTTTATTTGTTTCTAATGTCCAATAAGCACATTCCATAAATGTTGGTTCTAATAAATCATCTGAATCTAAAAACATTAAGTATTTAGCGGATTCTGCTGATTTTGAAGCACCATAATCTCTTGTTGCAGCCAAGCCTTCATTTTCTTTGTGAAATACTTTTATTCTCGTATCTTGTTTTGCAACTTCATCTAGTTTTTTTAAAGATTCTTCATCTTTAGACCCATCATCTATAATTAATATTTCATAATAAGGAAATGTTTGATTTAAAACTGAATTTACAGATTGTTCAATATAATCTTTGTCATTATAAAATGGTATGACAACAGAGATTACAGACTCTTTGTCTTTGTAATCTCTGCATTTTGTTTTCATTTTTCCTGGTTCTAATGAGAAATCATATTTTTCCTTCATTAAAGCCACCTCTCCTTTTTTACAATTCTTCTGCAAATCTTTTTTGTAATTTACTAAATAGTAAATATCCTACTACACATAAGATTAAACTTACCAATAAAGTTATTCCTAAAGAAATAAAATCTGGTTGTTGTTGATAGTAAAAAATTGACCTATATCCATCTATAATAAAAGTCATTGGATTTAATCTTAATATCCATTGATAGCTTTCTGGTATTATGTTTGTTGCATAAACTATTGGGGTTGCATAAAATAATAACTGTAATGCAATTCCAATAAAATGTTGTAAATCTCTAAAATATACTGTAATACTTGATACAAATAATGATATTCCTATTAATAAAATATATTGTATCAATAATATAACTGGGTAAAAAATAACATACCATGTTAGTCCCATTCCAGTTCCTAGAACGAATGCTAATATAATAATGGTTGATATTACAAAATTTACTGCTTCGCTTGTTACTACTGATATTGGCAAAATTTCTCTAGGGAAATATACTTTTTTTAGTATATTTCCATTTTCTATCATTGTAAATGATGATCTAGATATTGCTGTAGAAAAGAAATTCCAAGGTATCAAACCACAACATACAAATACAGTATAATTTTCCATATTACTTCTCATTATAAGTGGAAAAACTATTGCATATACAGCTATTTGAAGTAATGGGTATAGAAAAGACCACAAAACTCCTAATACTGAATTCTTATATTTTCCTCCAACATCTTTTTTTATACTAGATTTTAATAATTCTCTATATTCATATAAGTTTTTAAAAACTTTCATCATTCTTTCCTTTCTATCTTGTTTCTTTTAAATATTCATCTATAACTTGATTTGTATCTCCATCCATCTTTATTACTCCTTGATGTAGCCAAACTGTTCTGTCACATAATTCTCTTGCTGATTCTAAATTATGTGTAACAAAAACCATTGTCTTTCCCTCGTTTTTTAATTCTTTCATTTTGTTTAAGCATTTTTCTTGAAAATGCTGATCACCAACAGATAGAATCTCATCTACAAGCAATATTTCTGCATCAACATTAATTGCAACTGCAAATGCTAATCTCATAAACATTCCTGATGAATATGTTCTTACTGGATTATCTATATATTGTCCTAATTCTGAAAACTCTATAATTTGGTCTAATCTTGCATCTATTTCTTTTTTTGTTAGTCCAAATATTGAGGCATTAAAATAGATATTTTCCCTTCCAGAAAAATCTTGATGAAATCCGGCACCTAATTCTAATAATGATGTTAGTTTTCCATGTGTTGTTATTTTTCCCTTATTAGGATAAATAATTTTTGTCATTAATTTTAATAATGTAGATTTTCCACTTCCATTTACCCCTATTAAAGCTACAGCTTCACCTTTGTTAATATTTAAATTAATCCCTTTTAAAACTTCTCTTACTTCTTTTCTATTTCTTTTCCAAAAAAGTAATTTTTCTTTTAAACTATTTGCTTTATCTAAATATACATTAAAGGTTTTATAAACGTCTTGTACTTCTATACTATAATTATTTTCCACTTACCTTTAACCTCCAGTTTATTTTTTATATTTTAGTTTTGAATAAATAGCCCATAATACTTTATTTTTATAACAAATATCTCCTATTCTTCTTGATAATGTCTTTCTATCAAACATTGTATAATAAATTAGTCTTACAAATTTGTTTCTATCTTTTAAATCTACTGTTGAATTATATATTAACTCATTATCACCTAAAAATTCTGTTATATCGTTATCTATTCCAAACAAATTATCCATAGTTGCTTGATTTCTTATACTTAAATCTTGTGTCCAGTTTGTTACCATTTTTAATGGTTCACCAATTCCTACGTTATCTTCAAAAATAACTGATGAAAATGGCATTTTATCTATTTCTTTTGATGAATTTAAATATGCCATAAATGGCAATGAAATATAATAATTTTGATAATATATTACATCTATATCTTCACCAAAAATATCTACAACATCTCTTACAAAATCTTCTGCAGCTTCCTGCATTGTTTTCATAGCAAATTCTACAGTATATGTATTTTCGTATTTTTCGAATATTGGTTTAACTTCTTCACCTTCTACATCATACCCTATACAAGATGGTGCTAATGCAGATAACATCATTTCATAAGCATGTCCTGTAGTTGTTGGTTTTGCATCAAAAAATGTTTTTAATTTAAATCCTCCAATTTGAGCATGTCTTAATGCTTCTGAATGGTTTATGTTGCAGAAATATGTATCTATTGGTTTCTTTAATAAATTAGATAAAAACATTTCTGGTCTTGCACTATATCCTATATCAAATGTTGCAGAATGCTCTTGATATATATTATTAAAATATTCTTTATATTTTGCTAAATTTCTTGTTTGTTTTTCTTCATCATATAAATTATCTATTATTTTAAAGTCCTCATCCATTTTTATTTTATTTTGCTTGCAAATTTCTTCAAATGCTTTTTTATCTTTAATTGTTATACAATCTTTTATATATTTTAATATGTCCTTAGGACTATGGTTTGTAACATTTATTACTTCTGATAATTTATATAAGTCAAGCTTTGTTTGAATTGTAATTGGAACAAGTGCCTTTCTAGATATATATAAATAATCTGACTCTGGAACGTTTTTATATAGCTTTTTCATAATATCGTAACATCTTATTGGTAAATAACCATCTCTTGCCATAAAAACAATCTTTTTATAGTCTTTTCCTTGCATATCATCTAACATCCATTTAGTTAAACCAAGCATATACATTCCTAATGTATAATACCCAATTAAATATGGATCTGCATTAAAGTCAGCTGTATAATTAAATGTTTTATATGGATTGTCAAAATATCTATTTGCAACTATTCCCATCATACAACGTATTCCTAAAAAGTTTAATGAATTTTTATTATCTCTCCACATTGGTAAACTTTTTGTAAGCATTGCAGAAAGATTATGTGTAACATTTTTATCTTGAAATACATCTGAAGCTTTTGGTAAATGTTGTGCTTTTATTCCTAATTTCTTAGGATTTTCATAATCAGATACATAGTTGTCTCCGATATGTGCCATTTCTTTAGCTTCTATGCCTTCTTTTTCTAAAACATATTTAAATAAATCTTTATGAGCTTTTGTTATCTTTAATTCTGATGAAACATATACGTTTGATAGCTCATTGTATCCATTTTTCTCTAATATTTTCTCTATAACATCTTTAGGTAAATACATGTCTGACACGCAAATTACTTTTTTTCCTAAGGCTAATGCCATCTCATATAATTCGAAACCGGTATATCTTTTTGTACAGAATCTTATTTCATATTCTATTTCCTTTTGTTTTGTCTTATCTAAAATATCTTTTTCTATATGATATTCTTCCTCAATTGTTTCATATATTTCATCTAAAGTAATATCCTGACATTTCTTGTCTTCTTTTTCCTTTTTTACTCTTGCTTGAATCTCGCTAAATATTCTTATCTTAGTAAAATCCATACCTGTACTATTATTCGTAAACTTTCTAAATTCTTTGTCTACAACAGAAAATAAATCTGTTGGGTTTAAGAAAGGTCTTACTACTAATGTATCAAATATATCGAAACTAACATATTTTATTTCTTCTCTTGCTAAATTTCTTTTTATTTTCTCTAAATTATCGTTCCATACTGATTTAACACATTTAAAATAATTTTTATCTAATATTTCTTTATGATTTGTGCCAAAGTTCTCTAGTTTACTTTCTACTTGTTTCCTTATGTTTGCTTTTTCTGCATCATCTTTTAATTTTTGATACATGAAATTTTTCCATTCCTCTGTATATGATGCTATTTCATTTGATATATTTTCTTTTTTAAAGAAATCTTCTAAAATCTTAAATACTTTTATTACTTCATCTGCATCTTGTAGTACAGAATCTTTATCTCTTTCTTTTTTATGTTCTATATAAAATATGTTATCATTATCTATTTTTGTAACTTTTCTTGCATAATAGAATAACATTGTAGATAGAACAAATTCGGCTGTATAATTTACATCATTTTCAAATTTTTGTAATGCATTTAATGCTTTATCAAAAATTTCTTTAGCATATATTTTATTCCAGATTTTATTCCAAAATGGATTTAATCCATTTTGTTCAAAAAATTTTATAAAACATTCTTTGCCTTCTATCTTTTTTAAAGGTAATTGCATTAGATTATAAACATATTTATCACCGTTTTCCTGTTCATATACAATATCTCCAATTACAATTTCTGAATTATTAGTTTGTGCATTATTTATAGCATTTCTATAAAAATCTATAGAAGCATAATTGTCTGCGTCTAAAAATGCAATATAATCGCCTGTTGCTTTTTGTGCTCCTTGAATTCTTGCTTTAAATTTTCCTTTTCTTTCATCATTTTTAATATAGATAATCCTATTATCTTTTTCTATATATGATTTTACTAATTTATCACAATCTTCTTCTGGTTTATCGCATACTACTACTATTTCTATATTTTTATAAGTTTGCTCTATTAAACTTTTTAATGTTCTTTCTAAATATTTTTCATTTTTGTAATTTGGTACTATTATACTTAATTTTTTATTAGGTATCATTTTTTTACATCCTTTCACTTTTGTTTTAGACTTTGGTAATTATATCATTACATATATAGCTTTTCAAGTTTATATTACTTAAATCTCTTCTTTGTCATAATAAAACCTGGCACATATAGTAATACTGTTAAAATTTTATTCAAAACGCCTTTCATGCTAGTCAAATTTGTTTTTGTCTTATTAAGCACACAAAATAAAATATAATGTTTAATTACATATAGTCGTTTCTTAAAAGGTACTCCTACCATATCTTGCATTGTTAAAATTTCTTCAAAATATTTAAGATATCCTTTAGGATTCTTTTTAAATACTTGGTCTATATTTTTTGAATAACCATCTTTTTGGTATTCACATATCATAACTGGTTCATTATAACATTTTATCCTATAGTTTAAATCCATTTTATGATACATTCTAGCTTCTGTAATAAATTTTTCTTCGCCTTCTAATTCATAACTATAATTTTTTCTCCTGTCTTTAAAAAAAGCTATTGCCTTCTCTCCATCTTCTAATTCTTTAAAATACAAATCAAACATTGTTGTTTTCTGATTTTTAAATTCATTTCCTA
>ENA-OPWH01000072-OPWH01000072.1-human-gut-metagenome-genome-assembly--contig:-NODE-72-length-88631-cov-5.085892_pt1 | contig 88631 bp, 79 predicted proteins | sample MGYA00241506_ERZ502004 | MGnify/ENA primary metagenome ERZ502004 (study PRJEB25962, sample SAMEA2043049) | human gut metagenome | biome: human gut; feature: human-associated habitat; material: faeces... | reverse complement strand
TCTCCAACTGTTTAAAGTAAATATGAGTAAAAGAAGGAGGTAAATTTACTTATGAAGAAATGTATTGAATTTAATGGGGTATCAAAAAAGTATGAAGTAGGAGAAAAGGCATTTTATGCACTAAATGATGTTTCTTTTTCAATTGATCAACATGAAATGGTCGTTATTTTAGGTCCGAGTGGCGCTGGTAAATCAACTTTATTGAATATTATGGGTGGCATGGATCATGTGACAGATGGAAAAGTATATATGGATGGTTTAGATATTAGTAATTATAGTGAAAAAGAACTTACGGATTATCGTGCTAAAAATATTGGGTTTATTTTTCAGTTTTATAATATTTTGCCGACACTTACAGTGAAGGAAAATGTAGATTTGATTCGTGATGTAGTAAAAAACGCAAAGGATTCCATTGAAATATTGAATAAAGTTGGTTTAGGTGGACAAGAGAACAAATTTCCGAATCAATTAAGTGGAGGGGAACAACAGCGTGTATCGATTGCGCGTGCCATTGCGAAAAATCCAAAACTTCTTCTTTGCGATGAACCTACTGGGGCTTTAGATTCAAATACGGGAGTAGAGATTTTAAAGTTATTGCGCGAATGTACAGGAGAAAATACAGTTGTGATTGTAACGCATAATGCGTTGATTGCGGATGTGGCAGATCGTGTGATTCGTCTAAAGAATGGAAAAATTATTGAGAATGTTGTGAATGCACAACCTAAAAATATAAATGAGGTGAATTGGTAATGTTGAAGAAGAAACTGTTACGTGATCTTTGGCATTATAAGGGTCAATTCTTTACAATTTTTCTGATGGTGTTTATTGGAATGCTCGCATTTAGTGGTATTCATGGATATATGGACGGCATGGACGAAAGTGCTAAAGAGTATTATAAAGAATATAATTTGCAGGATTTATGGATCACAAATACAAATGTTGCAGATTCGGATTTAGAGAAATTAAAGTCTATGGATCATATAAGCGATGTAAATCGAGCATTAGTTTTGAATGCGAAATTAAAGGGGTATAAAGATGTAACTTTAGAAACAAATGTTTTGGAAGAGAATACCATTTCTAAAATGTATGTTATCAAAGGGGAAAAATATGCATCGAATAAAAAAGGGTTGTGGTTTGATAGTTATTTGGCAGAATATTTAAATATTCATGTGGGAGACACTTTAAAGTTGGATGTTTCTGGACAGACTTTGAAGCTAAAAGTTGAGGGGTTAGTAAACACACCGGATCATGTATATTTTGTGAAGGATTCAACAGAAATTTTTCCTACACATCAAAACTATGGCTTTATATATATGTCGGCTGATACTTTTCAAGACGCAATGCATGTGGATGTTACATATAATAAGGCTTATGTGGATGTAGATAAGAAAAATAATGTGTCATCAGTAAAAAAAGAGATTCAAAAGGATTTTAATTTTTTATCTGTAACAGATCGTGACAATTCTTTTTCATATGCAGGTTACCAAGCGGAAGTAGAAGAAGGTCAAACTTATGCACCTGTATTTACGGGATTGTTTTTAATGATTGCGATTTTAAGTGTAATGAGTACAATGAATCGTTTTGTTCGCCAACAAAGAGTGCAGATTGGTACTTTAAAAGCACTTGGATTTAAAAATCGAAAAATCTATATCCATTATATTGGATTTGGCTTTATGATTAGCTTGATTGCGGCTGTATTAGGTGTTCTGGTTGGATACTTTACAATTGGTCAATTCTTTATTGATATGGAAGCTAGTTATTTTGAAATGCCAAATATACATACGGCTTTGTTGCCGATTGTGATTCAAACAGCAGTTTTGGTTGTAGCTTTGATTTCTTTAGTCACATATCTTTCTTCTAGAAAGATTCTAAAGGAAACGGCAAGTGAGGCTTTGCGTCTAGAAGTGCCAAAGGTAAAAAAGAATAGTTTGGATTGGTCTGTAAAATTTAATAAATGTAAATTATCGACAAGATGGAATATTCGAGATATAGCCCGCAATAAAGGAAGAAGTATTGCAGCATGTGTTGGAATTATTGGATGTACAATGTTACTGGTATGTTCGTTTGGTTTGTGGGATACGATTGAATCTTATATGGATTGGGAATATAAAATAATCAATACATATCAATATAAAATTAGTTTAAATAGTGATTATACAAAAGAACAATATGATCATTTAACTCACTTGTATGGAGATGCTACAAGTAAAAGTGTTGCGATTGAATTTAAAAATAAGGGGAAAAATGAAACAAGATCGATGCTTGTATTGGATGGAAAAGATAAATTAAATATCACAGATCATAATGAGAAGGTTATGTCTGTTCAATCAAATGGAATCTATTTAACAGAAAAACTAGCTGAAAAGTATGGGATTCAAGTAGGGGACAAAGTTACTTGGCATTTGACTGGAGATTCTTCTTGGCATACAAGTAAGGTTATTGGCTTGAATCGTGATCCGCAAACGCAGCAATTCACAATGTCAAAGAAATATTTTGAAAAGTTAGGATATACATATCGTCCAGATTCGATCTATACAAATAAAAAACCAAAAAAAATAGATGGTGTTTCTAAAATTAGCAGTATTGAATCGATTCAAGAAGGTGTAGAGAGTATGCTTGAAGCGATGAAGTCGATGATGGTCTTATTAATTGTATTTGCGGTCTTATTAGGCTGTGTCATCTTATATAACTTGGGTGTGTTATCTTTTACTGAAAAACAATATCAATTTGCGACATTAAAGGTATTAGGCTTTAAGGATAAACAAATCAAAGAAATCTTTATCAAACAAAACACATGGATCATGTTGGTGGGAATGGTGATTGGTTTGCCACTAGGCTATTATATGTTGTCGTATATTTATACAAATGCTTTAAATGAGACATATGATTTTCCAGCCGTTGTAGAATGGATTTCTTATGTGTACGCAATCATAGGAACCATTTTAGTTTCGTATGTAATGAATAAGTTGTTGGCAAGAAAAATTAAAACAATTGATATGGTTTCAAGCTTAAAAGCCAATGAATAATTCGAATTTATTCGACAGTTGTTTATAATATTTACTTTAAATAAAGTATAATTTAAAAATAAAATGTTGTATGTAAAAAGAGCTTTTAAGCTAGAAATCTCTTTATTTGATTGAATATTTAGTTTATATATTTCTGTAATTCATGGGTGAGGTCGGAAAAAGTGTATGATTTTACTAAATTGAGACCAGAAAAAATGTAAAAGATCTTTATATAAAGTAAAAAAGCCTATATCTTCATGAAAGGTATAGGCTTTTTTATGTGTTTATTAATTAATGTGTTTATCTTTAAATTGTAAACGAGCTAAGGCTCTTGCCATACTGGCTTGTGACATATAATATTCACGAATGGATTGTTTCTGTCTCATTCTTTCTTTAGCACGTTCTAAAGATTCTTTGGCTCTTCTTGCATCTAGTTCTTCTTGTGTTTCACATGTATCAACTAAGACTTCAGCTTGGTTGTTTGAAAAGATCATGGATCCATAGCCACTAACGACTTCAATTTCAGAATTATCTTCTTTTCGGATTTTTAAAAGCCCAGGCGTAATTGCGTAGATTGTCTTGGCATGATGTGCAAGAAATTGTTTACTTCCATTGGGTGTGTGTATCGTTAATACTTGTGCTTTACCATTATAAAACACGTGATCACTGGCCATGATTTTTAAATCAAAAAGTTCCATGATTATACTTCTTTCGCTTTTTCTTTGACTTCTTCAATGGTTCCTACATTGAAAAAAGCACTTTCAGGATATTCGTCCATTTCTCCATCTAAGATTGCTTTAAAGCCTTTGATTGTATCTTGTAGAGGAACATATTTTCCTGGAATTGAAGTAAATTGTTCAGCTACGTGGAATGGTTGAGCCATAAAGTTACGTAAACGACGAGCTCTAGCTACAACGGTTTTATCTTCATCACTTAGTTCATCCATTCCTAGAATGGCAATAATATCTTGTAGTTCTTTATATTTTTGAAGGTATTGTAAAACACGTTGAGCTGTTTCATAGTGTTCTTCACCTACAATATCGGGTTGAAGAATTCTTGAACTTGATTCAAGTGGATCTACAGCTGGATAAATACCTTGTTCAACAACTTTACGAGATAAGACGGTTGTCGCATCCAAATGTTCGAATGTTGTTGCGGGAGCAGGGTCAGTTAAATCATCTGCAGGAACGTATACAGCTTGTACACTAGTAACGGATCCGTTTTTTGTGGAAGAAATACGTTCTTGAAGTTGTCCCATTTCATTCGCTAAAGTAGGTTGGTAACCAACGGCGGATGGCATACGTCCAAGTAAAGAAGAAACTTCTGATCCAGCTTGTACAAAACGGAAGATGTTGTCGATAAATAATAATACATCTTTATGTTCAACATCACGGAAATATTCGGCCATAGTCAGTCCGGTTTCGGCAACACGCATTCTGGCTCCTGGACTTTCATTCATTTGTCCAAAGACAAGTGCAGTGTTCTTGATTACACCGGATTCACTCATTTCAGTATATAAGTCGTTTCCTTCACGACTTCTTTCTCCAACACCTGTAAAGATGGAATAGCCTCCATGCTCACTGGCAATATTTCGAATCAATTCTTGGATCAGTACGGTTTTTCCAACGCCGGCACCCCCAAACAATCCAATCTTTCCACCTTTGGCATATGGTGCTAATAAGTCAATAACTTTGATTCCTGTTTCAAGAACTTCTGTGACAGGAGATTGATCTTCAAATTTTGGTGGTTTTCTGTGAATAGGCCAATATGTATCTGTATCAATCGCTTCTTTTCCATCGATTGTATCTCCCAAAACATTAAACAAACGACCTAAATTTTGTGTTCCAACTGGAATTTCAATGCCCATTCCTGTAGATAAGACAGGCATATCTTTTTGTAAGCCTTCACTAGGCGATAACATGATACAACGAACTGTATCGGTTCCAATGTGCTGCATAACTTCCATTACAACTTTTTTGCCGTGGTTATCAACCTGCAAAGCGGTTTGAATATATGGAAGTGGCGTTTCATCAAAATGTACGTCTACAACAGGGCCCATAACTTGTGTGATTTTTCCTATTTGCATGTGGATTGACTCCTTTTCTTCTTTTGTAGCTGTTGCCTTCTAGCTTTGGCACCAGCTGCAACCTCTGTTATTTCTTGTGTGATTTTTGCTTGTCTTTGACGATTGTATTGTAAAGATAAACTGTTTAATAATTCTTCACCGTTTTTATTTGCTGAATCCATTGCCTGCATACGCGCAAAGTTTTCGGATGCATAAGATTCAACAAGGGCACTATAAATAAATCCAGATAAATAATCAGGGATGACAATGTTTAATAATTCAGCAGGGCTTGGCTCCAACTGAATGGAGTGAATGGTTTGTCCACCAACTTCAACTTCCTGATTTAAACGATACAAAGGAAGTAACTGTTCAACATCGACCGTAAATTGATTGTGTTGATCCATACGTGTATAGATAATTAATACTTCATCGATTGTTTTTTCAGCATACAGTTCAAGCATTTTACTCGAAATGGATCTTGCACGACTCAAAGTTGGATTTTGCGCTGTATATAGAAAACTTTCTTCAACCGGAATGTGTCGTCTTAAAAAGTATTGTCTTCCAACTTCTCCAATCATATAGAGCTTATAGTTTGGGTGAGCCTTAATGATTTGTTCAGTGAGCTTTAAAACATTAAGGTTGTAGGCACCGGCCAATCCCTTATCTCCAGTAACACATATGATGGCCTTATTTTGATGTTTTTCATCAATATATTCTCGACTATCTAAGTAAGGGTGTTCAAAGTGATCAGGAAGATTTTGAAGGATCGTCAAAATCTGCTTTCGTAATGAGTAAAAATAAGGATCGGTATTTGCGGCTTTTTGTTTGGCCGTATTCATTTTGGTTGAAGAAATCATATACATGGCTTTTGTGATCTTCATAGTCGATTGAATACCATTCATTCGATCTTTGATTTCTCGGATTTGTGACATTATTCTTGTCCTCTATATTGTTTAGCTAGTGTAATGATTCTTGTTTTTAAATTGTCATCCAGTTTTTTAGTTGTATTGATCTCACGACTGATTTCACTGTGATTTTCATTAAACCAATCTAATAATTTTGTTTCTTCTTTTTTGACTTGTTTTGAATTCAAATCATCTAGAATTCCTGCGTCTGCAACTACTAGAATAATAACCATGTCTGCATGTGACATAGGGTGGTTTAAAGGTTGTTTCAAAAGCTCCATAAGTACTTGTCCGTGTTGAAGTTGTCGTTTTGTCGCATCATCTAAATCGGAGGCAAATTGTGTAAACTCCTTCATTTCACGGTATTGAGCTAAATTGATACGTAAAGATCCAGATGCTTTTTTCATGGCTTTAGTTTGAGCGGCACCACCGACACGGCTAACAGATAATCCAACATTAACAGCAGGTCTTTGTCCTTCAAAGAATAAATCACTTTCCAAGAAGATTTGACCATCGGTAATTGAAATAACGTTGGTTGGAATATAGGCACTTACATCTCCATCTTGAGTTTCGATGATTGGAAGAGCTGTGATGGATCCTCCTGAATTTAATCTAGAAGAACGTTCTAGTAGTCTAGAATGTAAATAGAATACATCACCTGGATAGGCTTCACGTCCTGGAGATCTTCCTAGTAATAAGGAGATCGTACGATAGGCAACGGCATGCTTGCTTAAATCATCGTAAACAATAAGTACGTCTTTGCCTTGATGCATAAAGTATTCAGCTAGAGAAGTTGCAGAATAAGGGGCAATATATTGTAGGCTGGCTGAATCGGCAGCCGTAGAGTTTACAATAACGGTATATCCCATCGCATCATTTTTCTTTAATGTATTGACTAGGTTAGCCACTGTACTTGCCTTTTGGGCAATAGAGACATAAATACAAATACAGTCTTTTCCTTTTTGATTTAGTATAGTATCCAATGCGATTGAAGTTTTACCCGTTTGACGATCCCCAATGATTAATTCACGCTGTCCTCTTCCAATAGGAAACATAGAATCGATGGATAGAATACCGGTTTCCATAGGAGTTGTGACAGGTTTACGGTCAATAATGCTTGGGGCGGGTTCTTCGATAGGACGCATTTCAGCGGCTTCAATAGGACCAAGTCCATCAATTGGATTTCCAAGTGGATCCACGACACGTCCTAGAAAATTAGAGCTGACTGGCATACCTGCTTGTTTTTTTGTTCGAGAAACCTTTGTACCTTGACCAATAGTACCTTCTGTATCAAATAGAATAACACCGATGTTTTCGGTTGTGATATCGAGTACCATTCCTTTTGTACCATTCTCAAAAACAACAACTTCTCCATACATCGCATGATCTAGTCCCGAAATGGTTGCGATACCATCTCCAATTGTTTCGACATAGCCAACTTCATTTTCTTGGGAAGTGGCTTCAAATTGTTCGATAGCCTCTTTTAAAATGGACATAAGTGTTCCATCTTTTTTCATTTGAATAGCTTTATCTCGAGCCGCCTGAATTTGTTCTTGAAGCTGTTGTTGGCGAGAACGCGTAGACCAATCGTATTCATCGTTGTTTGCGCTTAGAATAAAGCCTCCACGTACACTTGGATCAATAGAGATGGTTAGTGTAATATTTTCGGCCTGGTATTTATTTTTAAGGAATGTCTTTATTTTTTCTTCTTGCGCTGCATTAGGCCTTGTTACACAGCGTAAGGTTGCGTTTAAATTTTCGTTGTTCATTTATTTCATTTCCTTTAAAAAATCATCATATAGTTTTTCATCGCTCTTTGTATTTGTGATTTTATCAGCCGCTTTATTAATCAAATCTGCGATTTCAGATTTAGCTTTTGCCTTTTCCTCATTGGCAGCTTCAATCGTTTTGGTGCGAGCTTGTTCAATCATTTCATCGGATTTTTTATTTGCATCCGCAATAATTTGTTCATATTCAAGGCTGGCTTTTTCTTTTGCATCCGCTAGCATGCCATCACAAATTGTTTGCATATTTGCAAGCTGTTGATCTGCTTTATTTTTTGATTCAAGAGCTTCTTGTTTCTTTTGATTTGCCAAGGCAAAATCAGATTCTATTTCTTGTTTTCTTTTTTCAAGAATGTCATGTACTGGTTGAAATAGAAAATGTTTCATCAGTGCATATAAAATAAGTAGATTGATGATTGTCCAAAGAATATTGGAATCAATTCTTAACATAGATTATCCCACCTATTTCACCATTAAGATGATTAGAATACCTAATACAAATCCATAGATGGCTGTTGCTTCAGCTAAAGCTGCACCAATTAATAAGGTACTACGAATTTTTCCGTGAGCTTCTGGCTGCTGGGCGATGGCTTTTACGGCACTGCTTGTCGCAAAACCAATACCTAATCCTCCACCAATAACGGCAAGTGCTGCCATTCCAACTCCGATTGCTGTTAAACTCATTTTTATTTCCTCCTAATTTTATTCTGTTTCTGTCGCTTCTGCGATAAATAGTGATGTTAAAAAGACGAATACATAAGCTTGAATGAATCCATCAAAGAAATCAAAGTACAAGCTAAATACAGTAGGTATAAAGACAGGAACGACCATTTTGATCATTTCCATAATGACGAAGGCACCAATGACATTACCAAATAGACGCATACACAGTGATAAAGGACGTGTAAACACTTCAAGAATATTGATGGGTGTAACAACGGCGACGGGTTGAGTAAAGCTTTTGATCCAGCCTTTCATGCCTTTAGCTCGTATTCCACTGATTTCAATCAATACAATGCTCATAAGTGCTAGTGCGATAGTGACATTCATATCTTTGGTTGGGGGTTTCATACCAAAGATACCAATGATATTCGCAAGACCTATATATAATAGGATGGTTGAAATGTAGGTACTGTATTCTTTGGCATTTTCACCAAGCATGGAGATTGTGAATTTATCTAGCCATATGACAATACTTTCCGCTACAATTTGTTTCTTGCCTGGATTATGAACTTTGAGTCCTCGTGTTAACCAAGCAGAAAGTAAAACAAGTATAGCCATGACAACCCATGTGATGACAACAGATTCACTAATCGCAAAGGGACCGATAGTAAACGCGGTGTCAACGTTTAACTGGTCGAGTAGTTCTTTTGTGAACTCTTCCATAGCTCCTCCTTTCAAAACAATAAAAAAACGATGGAGATAATCCGTGAATTTACGAATTAAGACAAAATTCGTTTTTCTATAAGCTCGTATTTTAGTTCTCATGATTTTGAAATTCAAGTCTTTTTATCAATGTAAACGTTATCTGTTTTATATGACAAATTTTTGTATATTTCGCATATATGATACATATGTCTCAATTACATAATCGACTTTGTTTTGTGTTTGAATTTTAGAAAAAAGGGCATAAAAAAAAGGAAGAATCGATCTTCCTCTTAATGTTCCTTTGTATGATCAAAAGCCATGCCTAGAATGGTTTCAATATGTTCATCATCTAATGAATAGTAGACTGTCTTTCCTTCTTTTCTAGATTTGATGAGTTTAGAAAGGCGTAGTGCTTTTAATTGATGTGATACGGCAGATTTTGTCATATCGAGTACGTTGGCTAAATCCGATACGCACATTTCGCTTTGTTGAAGGGATAATAAAAGCTGAAGGCGTGTACTATCGCCCATGACTTTAAAGAAATCTGATAGGTTCATAATTTCATCAAAGGCCGGCATGTTTTCTTTTACTTCTTGTACTAATTCTGTATTTTTAGGCTTGCAGTCACAATGTGTACCAATCATATGTTCTCCTTTTTTCTTTATTATAGTTGAATGATTGAACAATTGTCAAAAAGTTATTGACATCATGTATGAATCCTATATAATGAAAGTGTAAAAAGTTGAATATATGTTCAACTATTCAAATGTGGAGGAAAATAATATGAAAAAGAGTTATAAGATTGATGTAGATTGCGCAAACTGTGCAAACAAAATAGAAGTAGCTGCTAATAATACAGAAGGCGTAAAGAATGCGGTTGTAAACTTCATGATGTTAAAGATGAATGTTGAATTTGAAGATGGAGTTCAACCTAAAGAAGTCATGGCTCGTGTTTTAGAAAATTGTAAAAAAGTAGAAGATGATTGCGAAATTTTCTTTTAATGAAAAGTAAGATGCGAAAGCATCTCTATTTTTCAATTATTATAGTTGAATGATTGAACAATTAATGTTTTTGGAGAGGTAGAGATAAGTATGAACAAGAAACAGAAAAAGATGTTAAAGCGAATTATTGTTGCGAGTATTCTTTTTATTATAATTAAGGTCGCAAAACTACCCGAATATATTGAAATTCCTTTGTTTCTAGTGGCCTATCTAGAAATTGGTTATGATATTCTTCTTAAGGCTTTTAAAGGAATTAGAAATCGTCAGGTATTTGATGAGAATTTTTTGATGGCTGTCGCAACAGTAGGTGCTATTGGTTTGAAATCTTTTGATGAAGCAACAGCTGTTATGTTGTTCTATCAGATTGGGGAATGGTTCCAGAGTTATGCGGTAGGTAAGAGTCGCAAAAACATTACGGAATTAATGGATATTCGTCCGGATTATGCCAATGTTGAAGATGAGGATGGAAATCTTGAACAAGTAGATCCGGATGAAGTTGAGATTGGTACAATTATTGTGGTTAAACCTGGTGAAAAAGTGGCTATTGATGGAATTGTGGTTGAAGGAAGTTCTACTCTAAATACAGCGGCTTTAACAGGGGAAAGCTTGCCTAGAGAAGTGAGTGAAAATGATGAAGTAATCAGTGGCTGCATCAATATGACTGGCTTATTAAAAATTAAGACAACAAAAGAATTTGGGGAATCTACTGTATCAAAAATTTTGGATTTGGTTGAAAATGCGTCAAGTAAGAAATCTCGTTCAGAAGCGTTTATTTCCCGTTTTGCGAGAATTTATACACCAGCCGTATGTTATAGTGCTTTGGCATTGTTTTTACTTCCACCAGTATTCAATTTGATTATGTCAAATCCTGCTGACTTTGGCACATGGCTATATCGTGCCTTAACATTCTTAGTTATTTCTTGTCCATGTGCATTGGTGATCAGTATTCCTTTGAGTTTCTTTGCCGGAATTGGTGGCGCCAGCAATCAGGGCGTTTTGGTTAAAGGATCTAACTATTTAGAGGCTTTGGCATCCTGTAAATATGTTGTATTTGATAAAACAGGTACAATGACACAAGGTGTATTTGAGGTGGCAGGGATTCATCATGCGACTATTCCAGAAGAGAAATTATTAGAGTATGCGGCAATGGCTGAAAGTTATTCGACGCATCCTATTTCTAAAAGTTTATTAAAGGCGTATGGAAATACCATTGATAAATCTCGTATTGAAAATGTAGAAGAAATAAGTGGTCATGGTGTTAAAGCTGTAATGGATGGAGTGCAAGTACTTGCAGGTAATGATAAATTAATGAAGATGTATAATATTCCTTATCAAGAATGTCATTCTGTAGGAACCATTGTACATATGGCTATTGATGGCAAATATGCAGGTCACATTGTGATTTCGGATATGTTGAAGCCACATGCCAAAGAGGCTATTGAAGCATTAAAGAAGGCTGGCATTAAACAAACAGTCATGTTGACTGGGGATGTAAAAAGTGTGGCAGATAAAGTGGCTTCTGAATTACATATTGATAAAGTGTATTCAGAGCTGTTGCCTCAAGATAAGGTGAATAAAGTTGAAGAATTATTATCTTTAAAACAATCGAAAGAAAATCTTGCCTTTGTCGGAGATGGAATCAATGATGCTCCTGTATTGTCAAGAGCTGATATTGGTATTGCGATGGGTGCTTTAGGCAGTGATGCAGCTATTGAGGCGGCAGATATTGTTTTGATGGATGATGATCCATTAAAGATTTCTAAAGCCATTAAGATCGCAAAGAAGTGTATTCATATTGTATATGAGAATATTTATTTTGCGATTGGTATTAAACTCGTTTGTTTGATTTTAGGTGCCATTGGTATTGCGAATATGTGGGTTGCGATTTTTGCGGACGTTGGCGTTATGATTATTGCCGTATTAAATGCGATTCGTGCATTAAATGTTAAAAATTTGTAAGGAAATCTTAGGATTTCCTTATTTTCATATTGTGTTAAATTTGTTTTAGTTGTATCTTTGTCTTGTACGCAGAAAAGGAGATTCGAGATGCAGGAATTAAAACCAATTAAAGAAGGAAAAGTACGTGAAATTTATGACAATGGGGACAACCTTATTATGGTTGCGACAGATCGTATCAGTTGTTTTGATGTAATTCTAAACAATGAGGTTACAAAAAAAGGAACTGTTTTAACACAGATGTCAAAATTCTGGTTTGACTACACAAGTGATATCTTACCAAACCACATGATTAGTGTGGATACAAAGGATATGCCGGAATATTTCCAACAAGAAAAATTTGAAGGAAAATCAATGTTATGCCGTAAATTGAACATGCTTCCAATCGAATGTATTGTTCGTGGTTACATCACAGGTAGTGGATGGGCTAGCTACCAAGAAACAGGAAAGGTTTGTGGTATTGAACTTCCAGAAGGATTACAAGAATCACAACAACTTCCAGAACCAATTTATACACCTAGTACAAAGGCTGAAATTGGTGATCACGATGAAAACATTTCTTTTGAACAAAGTATTGCGCACTTAGAAAAATACTTCCCAGGACATGGTGAAGAATATGCAACTAAGATCAAAGATTGCACGATCGCTTTATATAAAAAATGTGCTGAGTATGCTTTAAGCAAAGGAATTATTATTGCGGATACAAAATTTGAATTTGGTTTAGACGAAAATGGTAATATCGTTATTGGCGATGAAATGTTAACTCCTGATAGTTCTCGTTTCTGGCCTGCAGACGGATATGAAGCGGGTCATTCGCAACCATCATTTGACAAACAATTTGCGCGTGACTGGCTAAAGGCAAATCCAGGTAATGACTGGACACTTCCTCAAGAGATTGTGGATAAGACAATTGAAAAATATCTTCAAGCTTACACAATGTTGACGGGAAAAACATTATAATTAAGGAATACCCATAAGTTGAATGCTTATGGGTATTTTTTTGAAAACTGTATTTTTTGATGCCTAATTATATTTGAAAACCGTAAAATATGATGTTAATAACCACTTGAAAACCGAAGAACGCTATGTTTAAATGAGGAATAGATATTAGAAAATAATAATTATTGAATATATATGGTGAGGAAAAATATGAAACAAGGTGTATTTATAACATTTGAAGGAAATGATGGATCAGGAAAAACAACCGTATGTAAAGCGGTACAAGAAGAATTGATTAAAATGGGATACGACTGCATTTATACTCGTGAGCCAGGCGGAAGCAAGATTGCAGAATCCATTCGTAATATATTATTAGATGTAAACAATACAGAAATGGATGATCGTACAGAAGCATTATTATATGCGGCAAGTCGTAGACAACATTTAAAAGAAGTTGTTCTTCCAGCATTGGAAAATAAGAAGATTGTATTGTGTGATCGCTTCATTGATTCAAGTTTGGCATACCAAGGAATTGCACGAGGCATAGGTTTAAAAGAAGTATGGGATATCAATCAGTTTGCGATTGATGGATGTATGCCTGAAAAGACTCTATTTTTATCCGTTAGTGTAGAAACGGGTAAAAAACGTATGAATCTTCGTGGCGACTTGAATCGTTTGGACCAAGAAGAAAGTTCATTTCATAAAGCTGTGCGTCAAGGTTATGAAACATTAGTATCCATGTATCCAGAGCGTATTGAAGTGATTGATGCCGAGCCTTGTAAGGAAGAGGTTTTAAAAAGTGCCATGGAATGTGTCTTAAAGGTAATCAAAGAATATGAATAAAGAGTATCTAAAAAAAGCACAGCCAATCGTTTATCAGACATTGTCAAATGCTCTAAAAAACAAAAGAGTTGCGAATGCCTATTTATTTCACGGACCAAAAGGTTCAAGTAAATTAGAAACAGCCATCTTATTTGCACAAAGTATTGTGTGCGAACATACAGATTTTGATGGTTTTGCGTGTCAAGAATGTGAAAGTTGTAAACGCATAGAGAATGAAGAATCTTTAGATTACATGATTGTATCGAATGATCGTATTAAAAAGAAAGATATAGTGGATTTACAGGCGTTTTTTGAATCAACGAGTGCAGGAAAACAAAATGCCAGAATCTATATTCTAGATCATTATGATAAGGCTACGCCAGATGCTTCAAATAGCTTGTTGAAGTTTTTAGAGGAGCCAAGTGAAGGGATTTATGGTATATTAATTGCGGATGAAAAATCCAATGTATTACCTACTATTCAATCTAGGTGTCAGGCTATTCATTTTAAACCGGAAAGCTGTGAACACTTGTTGCTTGAAAATACAAGTGAAGAAAACGCGAAGATGTTGGCCGAATCTGGATATACGTATGATAAGGCTATTGAATTGTTGTCTTTGCCTGATTTTGAAGAGTTAAAACAAGTTGCACTTGAATATATTGAACATGCATCTTCTTTTGCACAAATTGAAAAGATGCAGACAGGTGTATTTGTGAATAAGTCTGAACGCATGAATAAGGATTGGATACAATTGTGGATTCAATGGATTTTATTCTATGTAAAAAATGATAGGGTAAATTTACCTTTAGAAAAAAAAGTAAAACTATATTCGATTTTGGTTGAGAATATGGATATGTTATATCGACCAGTCGATTTAGGTTTATTTATGGATAAGCTTTATTATGATATTAGGAAGGCTGTGATTTAGTGAATACAGAAGGAAAAGTAACATATAAATATATTGTTTATATTCAGTTTGAAGAATCAAAAAAAGCCTACACTTTCGGGTCAAATGTAAAATACTATACAAATGATATCGTTGTTGTAGAAACAGTACGTGGACAAGAATTAGGAAAGGTTTGTGTCCCTACCGTTGATTTTGATGCTTCCAAAGTAAAAGGAGATATTAAACCGGTATTGCGTAAGGCAACAACAGAAGATATTAAGTGTAAAGAAGAAAATGTAGAAAGAGCTAAAGAAGCTATGAAGATTTGTCACGAGTGTGTCGCAAATTTGAAGTTGGATATGCATTTGATTAGTTCTGAATATACATTGGATCGTACAAAAGTTATTTTTACATATGTATCTGATGATCGTGTAGATTTTAGACAACTATTGAAAGATTTAGCACAACACTTACATTGTCGTATAGAATTAAGACAAGTGGGTCCAAGAAACAAAGCTAAAATTGTCGGTGGAATTGGAAACTGCGGTATGGAATGCTGCTGCTCAAGATTCATGTCAGATTTTGATACAGTATCAATCAATATGGCTAAAAACCAGTTGTTGGCATTGAATATTCAAAAGTTGAGTGGACAGTGTGGAAAACTAATGTGTTGTTTACGTTTTGAAAATGAAGAATATACAAGAATGCGTAAGGATTTGCCAAAAATCAATTCAACTGTGACATATAAAGACAAGAAGTATCGTATTTCAAGTATGAACGTTCTTCAAAAACAGGCTAAGTTAGAGAACAAAGAAGAAGTCTTGTTTGTAGATTTCAAAGAATTGTGGCCAGACAAGGAATTAAATAATGATTAGACAGAAGAGTTTTGAAACGGATGTTTCCACATTGTATTTGGTTCCTACACCTATTGGAAACTTACAGGAAATGACACCTAGAGCTTTGGATATTTTAAAAGAAGTGAGTGTCATTGCAGCTGAGGATACGCGTAACACAAAAAAACTTTTAATGGCATATGGAATTGATACAATATTGATGTCGCATCATGAACATAATCAACAGGTCAGTATTCCTAAAATCATTGAACGATTAGAAAATGGCGAAAATGTTGCGGTAGTTTCCGATGCAGGCTACCCTTTGGTTTCAGATCCAGGACAGAAATTAGTTCAAGAAACCATTTCGCATGGATTTAATGTGGTTTCTGTTTCAGGTGCCAACGCAGCTATGAATGCATTGGTTGCGAGTGGATTGAGTTGTTATCACTATTTGTTCTATGGCTTTTTAGACAATAAGAGTTCAAAAAGAAAGAAACAGCTAGAAGAAATCAAAACAATTCCTTATACAACTATTTTCTATGAAGCACCTCATCGTATTGAGGATACTTTACAAGATATGTTGGAAGTATTGGGAAATCGTCAAATGTGTTTAGCTAGAGAACTTACAAAAGTGCATGAAGAATATATTCGTGGTACCATTGAAGAAGTGTTAGAAGTAGCGGCTACTTGTAAAGGTGAAATGGTTATTGTCATGGATGGCTTTAAACAAGATGACGTTGTATTTGATATGTATACAGCCATTACGAAAGTGGATGAATATATTGAATCTGGAATGCGTACAAAAGAAGCTATTGGTTTAGTTGCTAAAGAAATGGCTTGCAAAAAGAATGAATTATATGAAGCTTATCATAAAAGATAGGCTTTTTTCTTTTATATAAAGTAAATTGTGTTGTTACAGAAATTAAATGAAAAATTAATTGAAATAGTTACAGAAAATATTATAATAAGTTACTGAAAAGAGAAGAGGAAGAATAATGAATAAGAGAAGTGTATGTGCCCTAGGTATGGCATTTGTACTTGCAGGATGTTCTGCAGGTGGATCAGGTTCTGGTAAAGAACAAACATTAACAGTTGGATTGTTTACAGAAATGAATGGAGATTTTTCTCCTATGTATTATCAGACCGTTAACGATCACAATGTAGTTAACTTGGTATATCAAGGATTATTGGCATATGACAAGGATGCCAATTTAGTTCCAGAATTAGCAGAGGAACTACCTACTATTAGTGATGATGGAACAACAATGACATTTAAATTGAAGAAAGGTGTTAAATTCAGTGATGGATCTAAATTTACTTCAAAAGATGTAAAGGCAACGTTTAGCGTTATGGCTGACCCAAGTTATACAGGACGTTTTTCAAGTAATGTAGATTTCCTAAATGGATATAGCGAATATCATGATGGAGATGCCAAAGATGTCTCTGGAATTGAAACACCAGACGATTATACAGTTGTATTCCACATGGCAAAACCAAAAATCGATGCAGAATCGACTTTGGGAATACAAAAAATTTGTAGTGCAAAAACATTGAAGTATAAGAAGGGAAAAACTTCGAATGTTGAAAAGAACAATAGTAATCCTATTGGAACAGGTCCTTATAAATTAAAATCATTCTCTAAAACAGAGGGAGCTTCATTGGATCGAAATGAAAATTTTGAAGCCAAAGATGGAGAATATCAGATTTCTAAGATTATGATCAAGAAAACGGAGACTTCGACTGAAATCAAAGAATTGGAAAATGGAACAGTCGATTATATTCCAGATGTAGTAGATGCGAATAAAATCAATACAGTTGCCAAAGACAAAGATAAAGGTTTGACTATGGATTCGTATCCGAGTGATCGTGAAGACTTCTTGTTTATGAATACAGCTGCAGGTGCATGTCAAGATCAAGCAGTACGTCAAGCTTTGGCTTATGGATTTGATCGTGAAGCCTATATCGAAAGCTATTATAAATTAGATGATAAAGATGCCAAATTGGCATATGTACCAGGCTTGTTTGGTAACCCAGTATCTGGCGAAAATAGTGCATATGTTCGTGGTGAAGAAAAAGCTGATGGGGCTACTTACTATGATTATGATGTAGAAAAGGCAAAACAAATCTTAGATGATGCAGGATGGACTGTTGGTAGTGATGGTATTCGTGAAAAAGATGGTCAAAAATTAAGCATTAAGTTCTTGGCTGCAAAAGAAAAAGATGCGATGGATACAATGATTCCTATGTTACAAAAACAATGGGGCGAACTTGGTGTCGACTTCAAGGCAAACACAATGGAGTTTAATACAGTTATTTCAACTGTAGGTGATGATTCAGCTGTTGGTGATTGGGATGTATCTTATTTAGGAAACTCTTTTACAAGCCCTGAAGATACAGGCGTTGATTACTTTATTCAATCACAAGGCGTAAATAACTTTGCTCGTTTAAAAGATGATGAATTAGATTCATACTTAGCTGCAGGTGCTTATACAGCTGATAAAGATGCTTCAGCAGCTGCTTACTTAAAGGCTTATGTTCGTCAAGCAGAATTGTGTGCATACTTACCAACAGATGGTGTACAAACATATTGTTTACGTAATAAGAAAGTAAAAGGTTTGAATACATCTTCTACATTTATTTGGTCACAATCAATGGCTACAGCTTATATTGACGATTAATTTGAAGGGGCTGTAATGGATAAAGAAGTTTCAATTTAATAAAAAAGGACCGAATATTCAAAACTTAAAAAATCTGAATATCGGTCTTTCTTTTGTTTGTGCAAAAATCGCTAGTTAATTGTAATGCATACCAGATATCGTTCCAATTCTCTTTGTATTTATCTTATGACGATGTTTAAAAACATGTGAAGGAAGTCGTAGAAGATGGTTAAATACACCATATATTTTAGTATTGCAGGATATGAAATATAGTGGGATGCGAAAACAAGCTAAAAAAAGATAGCCAAGAATCAATTCACATTGATAGACATGTGAATAGAAAGACGAGGCGTGTATGATACAACGAAGTATTTGGTGTAAAACTGGAGATACTGCTCGTATGTGTTGGTCATAATCTAAGAAGATATCACACTCGATAACTAGAATTTTAGAAAAACAATAATTTAAACTAAGACTCTAGGAGTTAAAAAAATAATAAGATAAAAAGAAAGGAGCTAAACTCCATAAGTAATAAAAATTACTTATTCGTTATGGCTCCTTTTTAAATCGTCACGACTTGAATGTTTTGATTGTTTAGTTCTTGAACATAAGAAGAATCAATAGAATGATCAGTTATAACAGTTTTTATTTTATCTTTTAAATTTAATGGTACAACACCGCGCTTAGAAAATTTATCGCTTTCTGTTAGCACGATTATTTGTTCGGCTTGATGCGACATATCACGTACGGCTTGTGCTCGCATTTGATCACGATTTGAAAAGCCAATTCTAGAATCATATCCATCTGTACCGATAAAAAAATAATCGACAAAAAAGTTGGATACACATTCTTGAACCATAGGACCTACCATAACTTGTGAATCTTGTTGATAAATTCCGCCTAAAAGAATAATTTGAAAATTTGATTTTCCACGAATATATTCTGCGATAAAAGCACTATTGGTGATAATTGTTAAGTCTTTATGAAGTTGTGTTAACGTATCCGCTAAAAGTGCACAACAACTACCACTTTCAATCATAATTGTATCGCCTTCATTAACAAGTTCAGTAGCTTTTAAAGCTATTTTTTTCTTTTCTTCATAATGATACGCGATTCTACCATTGATATCATCTGTGCTACATAACACAGCATGCCCATGTTCACGCTTGATGATTCCTTTAGCTTCTAATGCATCTAAATCTTTGCGGATCGTTACTTGGGAAACACCTAGGTATTCAGCGAGTTGAGAAACCTCGATTCTCTTTTCAGATGTCAGTAATTCTAATATTTTATTTGTTCTATTTTTCATTTACGTTGATTCCTATCATTTTGTTTATATAATAAGTGTTTTTGATTTCAAATGAAAGTTAAATTTAGAAAAAAGCGTGAATGTTATTTTCTTTAAATATATTTAAATACTCTTTTAAATCTTCAGGATGATATGAAGGAATATTTTCATAATCGTATTTTATATTTAAAAGATGATATTTATTTTCTCCAAATTGATGGAACGGTAGAAGTTGACACTTGTTTATTCCAATGTTGTGAAGTGTTTTTGAAAATTCTTTTGCGTCATCCAAAGAATCGTTGAAGCCAGGTATAACAGGGATTCGCACAAGAACTGTTTTGCCATTGGCGATGGCATGTTTCATGTTCAGTAATGGTAATTTATTAGAAACACCTGTACCTTCTATATGTTTATCCGTGTTCCAGTGTTTCATATCAAAAAGAATGTAATCTACATATTCCATGACGTGATCAAATGTTTCTTCTGTCGCAAAACCGGTTGTTTCACAACACGTATGAATTCCTTCCTCTTTAGCGGCTAAGAGAAGTTCTCTTGAAAACTCAGGTTGAAGTAAAAGCTCACCTCCAGAAAGTGTTAGACCACCACCACTTTCTTCATAGAAGGCTTGATCTTGTAAAACAATTTTAAGCACTTCTTCCACAGATTTTTGTTCGCCTTGTGCACTTAATGCGTTTCTTGGACATTCATATACACATTTCTTACATCCAATACACTGACTATGGTTGATTTTGACGGATTTATCAATTATTTTCATAGCGTTTTTTGGGCAGGTTTCAATGCAATGATGACAATTTATACATTTTTTTTGATCCCAAAGAACTTGTGTTTGTATAAGCTGACTTTCAGGATTTGCACACCACTTACAACGAAGAGGACATCCCTTTAGAAAAACGGTAGTACGAATTCCTGGACCGTCATTTACACTGAATTTTTGAATGTTAAAAATAATTCCTGTTGTATTTCGATTTGTTGTTGTCATTTTAATTTCCTCATATAGAGTATAAACATTTCAAAGAAGAAAAGCAATGTCTATAGTTACAAATGAAAGTATAAATCGTTTTAAATGAAATTAAAGTTGACATGAAATGTGTGTGATGCTATTTTTAAATTGCGAATAAAAGAATATAAAGTTACGAATGAAATGTAATATGGAGGACGGATATGGAAAATGTAGAACATTTTGGAACATTGACAGAACGAATGAAAGAATTTCGAGAAGAAGTTTTAGATGAAAAACCTTATATTGATGCACAACGTGCAATTCTAGCAACGCTTGCTTACAAAGAAAATTTAAATCAACCACGAGTGATGGTTCGAGCTAAAATGCTAGAAAAAGTTCTTGATAATATGAGTATATATATTGAAGACAAATCTCTTTTAGCAGGAAATCAGGCAACTAAGAACCGTAACGCTCCTATTTTTCCTGAGTATACTATGGAATTTGTTATGAAAGAATTGGATCAGTTTGAGAAAAGGGATGGGGACGTATTCTATATCACTGAAAAGACCAAGGAACAACTTAGAGAAATTGCACCATTCTGGCAGAATAACAATTTGCGTGCAAGAGGAGAAGCTCTTCTTCCTGAAGAAGTTCGTGTCTTTATGGAAACAGGTGTATTTGGAATGGAAGGTAAGTTAAATGCAGGAGATGCGCATTTGGCGGTGAACTATGAGCGTATTTTGAAGGATGGATTAAGGGGATACGAAAAGCGTGTAAAAGAATATAAAGCTTCTCTTGATTTGACGGATCCTGAAAGTATAGATAAGTATTGTTTCTATAATGCAGTTCTTATAGTACTGGAAGCGGTGCGTAATTTTGCAAATCGTTACAGCGTTCTTGCACAGGATTTAGCAGAAAAAGAATTGAATCAAGAAAGAAAGATTGAATTATTAGAGATCAGTAGAATTTGTTCAAAAGTTCCATATGAACCAGCAGAAACATTTCGAGAAGCGGTACAATCCGTATGGTTTATTCAATTGATTTTACAAATTGAATCCAACGGACATTCTTTGAGTTATGGCAGATTCGATCAATATATGTATCCATATTATAATCGAGATATTAAAAATGATACTATTAAAGAATCTGAAGCCTTGGAATTGTTGACATGCTTGTGGATAAAGACACTTACAATCAATAAAGTTCGTTCTCAAGCACATACGCTGAGTTCGGCAGGTTCTCCTATGTATCAAAATGTAACGATTGCAGGCCAAACAATAGATAAAAAGGATGCAGTCAATGATTTGAGTTTTTTAGTTTTGAAATCTGTTGCACAGACAAGATTGACACAACCAAATTTAACTGTGCGCTATCACAAGAATATCAATAAACATTTTTTGGATGAATGTGTAGAGGTTATGCGTCTAGGCTTTGGAATGCCAGCATTAAACAATGACGAAATTATAATTCCTTCCTTTATGGATTGGCAAGTTAAAGAGGAGGATGCCTATAATTATAGTGCCATAGGCTGTGTAGATGTGATTTTCCATTTAATCATGTCCGTTTTTTAATCATGTCCGTTTTGGAGGCGATTTTTACCAGTTAATCGTGTCCGTATTAACATTTAGAAATGTCCGTATTGCAATTTGGACATGTCCGTATTCGATTTTAATCGTGTCCGTATTGCAAGTTTAATTATGTCCGTTTTAGAATTTGATTACTTCTAAGTTGGAATTACAGGAGGGAACAATGTATAAATCAAAACGCAGCCTCAAAGTGTACGAGGCACCACTTGGTTTAAATGGTAAGCAGCAGATTCCGAGAATTCAGCTTCAGGGCCAGTGGCTAAAAGCACTTGGATATCATGTGGGTGATAAGATTGATGTTCAGTGTACTAATGACACGATCATCATCAATAAAGTGAAGACTATATAAAATAAGCGTCGGTCAATGAGTCGGCGCTTTTGTTTATAAAGTATTATTGTGCCTTACTGAATATCCAGTTATAATAGCAAATATAATAGCCAAGGAGGTTTATATATGAAAACAAAACAAATTTTAATGGCAGGAGCATTGGCTCTAAGTATGGTGTTATCTGGTGGCATGCTGACTGGATGTTCTAATTCTTCAAACACAAAAGACACAAAGACAACAGAAGTTGCCAAGAAAAAAGAAGTAAAAACAATTGGTCAAAAAACCAAGGATTCAAAATCTTTGAAGATGACAAACAATACCGGAAAGAAAATCACAGTATTTGAAACAAAATCAAGTTCAGAAGAATCTTTCAGTGATAACTTGTTGGAAGATGGAGATGCTGTAAAAAACAAAGAACAACGTACTTTGTATTATGATGTTAAAGAAAATGATAAACTGGACGTAAAAGTAGGATTACAGGATCAGGACAAAACATTCGTATTTAAAGATGTAGATACGACAGATGCTAAAAAGGTGGACGTTTCTTTAAAAGAAGATAAAGTCAATCTGGATGTAACGAAAAAGGATGGCGGTACTGCCACTTTGACACCATCTGAAGATTCTGTTAAGACAGAGGAAGAAAAAAAGGATGAGTCTGAAGTAAAGCAGGAAGAAAAGAAAGAAGAAACAGCGAAAGCCGATTCTTCTAACAAATCAAATACTTCAGAATCAAAGAAGGACAATACCGCTTCGACTACGAATACTAGCTCAAACAAGAACAATACAGGTTCTTCTTCAAAGCCTTCTAATAACAACAGTTCAAACTCAAATAACTCAAAACCAGCCGAACATACACATAACTGGGTTGCACAGTACAAGACGGTAAATGTGCCTGAACAAGGACACAACGAACAGGTTTTGGTTCAGGCTGCCTACGATGAACAGGTTCCAATTACAGAGATGAAGGCTCATGATATTTGTAGTTCGTGTGGAGCAGATTTAACTGGAACTGATATTTCATCTCATGTATATCAACATATGATAAATGGAGATGATAAGGGCGGTCATTACACCAAATGGCGTGAAACAGTTGTGGGATACAAGACTGTTCATCACGATGCGGTGTACGAAACAAGATACGTTGTGGATTCACCTGCAACGACAAAACAGGAATTGACAGGATACAAGTGCAGTGGCTGTGGAAAAACAAAAGCGAACTAAATATAGATCAAAAGACAGAATATAGGTACTCAGATTGAGTACCTTTTCTGTTTTTCACACGCAATAAAACGGGGAGTACCCATACTATTGCACCAAAAGAAAGTAGTTATAAGAAAGGGTGGCGAAATATGAACAGATACAGTTTATTTGATGTACCTTAAATTAAATTGAAATAATATCAATATTTTTCCTTTCAGAATATTGATAGTATGAAACACTCAAAAAATCAAGATTTCTAACGTTAGAGATTTTTATAAGGGATAGAGATAGAAATAAATAAAGGGGAAATAAATGAATTAAGGCAGTTTGCCTTAGAAAGGATTTAGATTTAAGTATGAAAAAGTTTAAGAATGTATTTCTGGCTTTTTTCGTTACTGCTTTGACATCCTTGAATCTTGCTCTTCCTGCATACGCAGAAGAAGCAACGACTCAGACTGTTGATTCAGCGGGATTCTCAGTGAGTGTTGTTGGGGATGGTACAGTCACACTTTCATCTGGTGATTTCACAAAATCATTGTCGAATGGTGACATCTACAATGCAGACTACGATGAAGGTACAGAAATTAAAATTGTCTCTAAATCCAATGAAAATGCGGTTATTGATGATGTAGCTTTGAATAACAGCACAATTTCAGGATTTACGAGCGGTAAAAAATCTTTCAGCTTTGTGTATAAGACAAAAACTGCAGACGCTTCTTTTAACGTAGTGTTCAAACGAAATGAAACACAAAAAGAAGAAAACAGCAATTCAAGCAAAACTGAAAGTGATGATTCATCTCAAGACGAAAGTTCCAATGATTCTGTTTCTACTTCAAGTGATGCAGTAGATGAATCTGAAGATGCAGATAAATACAGCACATTTGATGTGGATCTTTCGAAGATGGATATAGATACATCTAAAACAGTATATACAAAATATTTGTATGCAATTCCAAGTGCTGTATCTGAAAACGATACAATCACATCCGTATTGATTGATAAAGATCCAAAGGATACGATTTATACGCAGACAATGGAACCTAGCACAGTATATACGGATGGAGATGCTTACTATATTCAGGCGGACACACCTTTTGTGAATGGCTTAGCCCAGAAAAGTTATCCTTACGATTACGATGTGGCTCGTGGAAATGATTATGGCCAACAGCTAACAGAAGGCTTTTCTTATGATAAGAAAACTCACATTTTAAAAATTGATAAAGATGTTTTTAAAACTGTGGCTAAAGAAGCTAAATCAGATAACAATCTTAAAGAAGATTTTTCGGATTTACAGGTACAGTTTTTAGTCCCTGCGGATGTTGAGAATGATGTTAAAGTCAAAACTACAGTTGTAGATAAGACTGGTTCTATTGACAGTGTAGTAGGAGATTCAATCAGTTTGCGTCCTTTCATGACAGCACGTTTCCAGCTTGCTTCTGAAAAAACCGCAAGTAACATTATTCCAAAAAATGTTAAAGTATATGTTAATGGTTCGGATGTTCCTTTAGAGTCGGAATATGGTGCATATGATCCCAAAACTGGAAATATGGCATTATCATATATGGGTGCCAATTTAAAATCACTAGAGATTGTTATTTCAAATTCAAAGGGAAGAGCAGCTGGCGTTGGTTTGGGTACAGCCAAAGTTGGAAGTCTCAATGTATTAGCTTATCTGGCAGAGGGCACAAAAGATGTTTTTAGTGTAGGTTCCTCTATTGATGTTGTAGGTAAATTTGGTAATAACAGCTACGTACAGACAATTGACGGCCCATTGGAACTATATAACAAATCTAGAACTACAGCAGATGGATATTACTACAATACAATTGACTGGAATGATGGCGATGGTGGAGAGTGTACTTACACAGACTCTGCTTTAGCGGTTCCTCAGTCTATTACTATGAATGGACAAACTATTGATTTTACGATGCGTGATATCAATGGAAACAGTTATGGACAATGGGTGAATGGAGGATATCATTTAACTGATATTTCAGATCCAGTTGCATTCAATGGTGCAATTCAGGCTTTCTGTCACCATATTAAAACTTCTGTAGGAAATATTGATGAAGGTAGCCGTTATGCTTTACGTTATCCTACTTGTACATTACGTGTGTTAGATGCAAGTACAATTAATGGATACAGACATGTTGTATTTGGATTTGAAACAAACCTACATCAGTTTTCTGGTTCAACACCTCAAACCGTTGGAACTGTTTTTGAACTTGCTTTCAAGGTACAGTCTAAAGGTAAATTGTCTATCATGAAGAAATCTGCAAATCCAGACATCACAGATAACAACCCTTGCTACTCATTGAAGGGTGCAGAATACGGAGTGTATAAAACAGAAGCGGATGCAAAAGCGGATAAAAACAAGGTAAATACACTTATCATTGGTAAATACGACAATTCCGAAAAATACAAAAACTGGTCAAATGAAATCGAATTGGAAGCGGGAACTTATTATGTGAAGGAAACAAAAGCTCCAAAAGGATATGCTTTAAATCCTAATGCTGTGAAGGTTGTCATTGAAGCAGGAAAGAATACTTGGCTTGGTGAAGCAAGCAGTGGTTTTGAAGATTATCCTCAGTCCGATCCAGTTGGTATTTTGTTAGGTAAGATTGACAAGGAAACGAATAAAAACAAGCCACAGGGAAGTGCCAGCCTTGCAGGTGCTGAATTCACAGTGAAGTACTACAAGGGACTGTATGACTCGGACCCAGCTAAATCAGGCCAGACTCCAGCTCGTTCATGGGTACTAAAAACAAATTCGGATGGTTTTGCTTATTTAGAATCTAAATACAAAGTTTCGGGGGATGATTTTTATTACAATGGGTCTAACGCACCAGCTATTCCAGTAGGTACGATTACGATTCAGGAAACAAAAGCTCCTACAGGCTATTTCATCAACAATGAAGTGTTTGTTGAGAAAATCACCTCTTCAGGTTCTGCGGAAAATGTTCATACGTACAATCAGCCAAAGGTTCTAGAAAAAGTAATTAAGTTCGACATCAAGAAGGTACAGGCAGGAACTTCAACACCAGTCAGTGGTGCAGTATTCCGTCACACTATGCCAAATGGTTCAACAGAAGATTTAGAGACAAATAGCACTGGTGAAATCACAATCACAGGTTTGGCTTCTGGTACTCACAAGATCAAGGAAATTAAATCTCCAGATGGATACCAATTAAATCCAAATGAAGTTGTATTCAATGTTGCAAGTGGTACAGGTAAGATCACATTTACATCTGGCACAAACAGCTTGATTGCACAAGGTACAAAGGATTCGGGAGACGGCTATGCTACATTTGGCGACAAGGTAAATCCTTTCAATTTGAAGATTACAAAAACAAATGAACACGGAAAAGTCTTAAAGGGTGCTGAATTCACTGTATACAGTGATGAAGGATGTAAAAATGTAGTAGATACACAGACTTCAGATGACAAAGGTTTATTGACTTTCAAAAATCTGGATGTAGAAAAAACATATTATTTCCAAGAAACAAAAGCTCCTCAAGGATATAGAATTCCAGTCGATAAAAACGGAAAGGCTTATGTACATTCTGTATACGTAAAAGCCACACCACAGACAAACACATTTGAATTCACAGTCGATGGAATAAAGTACGATACATCTAAGACAACGGGTAATGTTCGATTAGAAGGAACGAAAAAAGATCGTGTTGTTGCAGTAGATATCACGAACAAAACAACACAGTTATTACCCGAAACAGGTTCAAATGGAACAATTCTATTAATTGGATTAGGTGTTGCCGTAATAGCTTTTGCTTTATATAAATCTAAAAAAGATAAAATGATTTCTAAATAATGAAGAAAGAGGGATATTAAAATGAAAACAAAAAATGTAATTTTTGCAGGATTAACTGCATTGTCTATGACTTTAAGTCCTGTAGCAACTTGTGTTGCCCAATTAGTGACTCCAGTCTACGCTGCTGAAGCAACGCAAACTTATGCGACTCCTAACGGTGTAGCTGATTTTGGCAAGGGGAATGCTTCGATTACAATCTCACCAAATGCAGGGCAATCTTTGGTTGGTAAAAAATTCCAAGTCTATAAATTGTTTGACGCTGAAAATGCAGTGGATAATGAATCAATCAACTATACATGGAATGATGACTACAAAACAGCTTTACAGACTGTTGTTGGTAAGAAAATCAACAAATCTGCCTCTTCAGTTACTGAATATGATGTAATTGACTATATTCAAACTTTAAATACTAACAAAGTGGAAGGTGCTCAGGCAGATCAAAAATTAGAAGGCCGTTACAGCAATTACCGTTACTTTGTAGAAGCCTTAAGAGATGAACTCGTTAAGGAAGGTCTTTCTCCAAATACAGTTAATGTTACAGCTGTAAATGCAGTCGATGGTTCTGTTAAGTTCAGTGGATTGGGATATGGTTATTATTTAACAGATGAAGTTACTGCTGTACAGGATACACATTCAGCTGCTTCATTGATTTTAACAAATACAGCGAATCCTAATGCTCAGGTTAATATCAAATCCGATTATCCTACTTTGATTAAGAAAATCAATGAAGATGATAACAATGTAGGATGGAATGATATTGGAGACTATGAAATTGGACAGACAGTTCCTTATTACCACGATACATATGTGCCAGACATGAATGGATATCAAACATATAAAATGATTTTCCATGACAAGATGGACAAAGCATTGACATTCAATAAAGACTCTGTTTCTATCACAATTTCAAGCAACAAGAAATCATATACATTAAAGAGTGATGAATTTAAAGTTGTTGAAAATAGTGGTGAAGACACATTCTATGCAGAAATTCCAGATTTAAAAGCTATCGTTGACAAACAATTCCCAGAAGGAATGAACAACAACAACGAAAATACTTATGGCCAATCTGTTCGTTTAAACTATAATGCAACATTGAATGACAATGCATCGACTCGCACTGGTCGTGCTGGATTTGAAAATGCTGTTCGTCTTGAATACAGCAACAACCCAGACAGCGATGGAAATGGTTCTACAGGAACAACTCCTTGGGATACTGTAGTTTGCTTCACTTATAAAATCAATGGTTTAAAGGTCAACAACCACAACAAATTATTGAAGAATGCTAAATTCCGTCTATACAGTGATGAAAACTGTACAAATGAAGTGTATGTTAAGGAATCTCCAAACGGATATGTTGTTATGAACCGTGATTCTTTAGGTGGAACTGACCACACTGGTGGTGCAAGACCAGGCAATGCTGTTGAAATGGCATCCGATGCTAAGGGTGTATTTACTATCTTGGGTTTAGATCAAGGTACATATTACTTAAAAGAGACGAATTCTCCAGCTGGTTATCGTGAATTACAAGATCCAATCGTATTAAACATCAAACCAACATTCACTGATGAACGTAACAACTACAACGCAGGTGAAGGTGCTACTGACAAGACTTTAAAAACATTAGAAGCAACTGCTCATGTTAAGGAATTCTTAAACGGTGCTTACAAAGAAAGCGACACTAACTTAAAAACAGATGTAACAGACGGTTCTGCTAACATTACGGTAGTCAACTACGTAGGTACTAAATTGCCAATCACTGGTTCTAACTTAACTATGATTTGTTTAGGTGCAGGAACAATCACTGTAATTGGTGCATTAGCATTAGATAAAAAACGCAAAAGCAAAAAAGACTAATTTAAAAAATGAATAAAATGGTTAGGATGGCAGTACTGCCACCTTCCATTTTTGGAGGTGCTGAATTTTGAAGTCGATTATCAAAGCAATAAAAGAAACGAGCTGGACAGTACGTATCCTTGTTATCATTGGCATAGGATTATGTTCAGTTCCACTTGTTTCAAGTATTCATAGTGGTATTCAACAAAACAACATGATATCCACATATGAAAGTGAAGTAAAACAAACTGACAAATCAAAAGTCAAAGAGCAGATACAATCGGCTCAAAAGTACAATGATATGTTATTTCAAACCAGAGGTGCATCGGTTGGAAACATTGATACTGAAATACTTTCAGACGAAAACTACGAAAGTATTTTAAATCTGACTGGTAAAGGCATCATGGGTTCGATAGAGATACCAAAGATAGGCGTTGACCTTCCAATTTACCACGGAACAAGTGATGATGTATTGTCAAATGGAGTAGGTCATTTACAGAACTCATCATTCCCAGTCGGCGGGGAAAATACACGTACTGTTCTTACGGGTCATAGGGGTTTGCCAAACGCAAAGCTTTTTACAAGGCTGGATGAATTAAAAAAAGATGATTTGTTTTATATCCATGTAGGTAACAAAACATTAGCTTACCAGATATATAAAATTGAGATCGTAAAAAAAGAGGAAGCTCCTGATGTTCTAGGAATAGAAGAAGGCAAGGACCTTGCAACTTTGTTGACTTGTACACCGTATGGAATCAACACGCACAGACTGATTTTGACTGGTAAACGTGTACCATACAGTGAAAAGAAAAAAGCAGCCATTGAACCAGAAATGATGAGCTGGCGAGAGTTGTTATTTACAGCACTTCCATTTTTGATTGTATTTATGTTGATTGTTAGATTTATTTTAAATAAGAGAAAGGAGAGAAAGTTAAAGTCATGAAGTTATTAAAGAAAATCGGTTTAGCCTTGAGCTTGATGCTGGTTTTAGTACCATGCTTAAATTTACAGGCTAAAGATATCACTGATAACCCCGAAGTTGGGGATGTAACAATTCTACCTGAAGAAGATTTAACTAAAGTACCTGATAATGGACTAGGATCGATTTCAGTGGAATTAACAGACCCATATGATAAATACCTTTCCAAAGAAAATGTAAAGTTTGGTGTAGTTCAAATTGCGGACATTGTAAAAGGAGAATATATCATTAAATATAAACCTTTTGCAGACAAGGATTTGGACTTGAATGAGATTAAAACAGCAGATGAGATCGACAAGGTTGCCAAAGACATGGCAAAAAAGGTTGAAACTCCCGACTATGAAATGACAACGGATGAAGAAGGAAAAGCAACTTGCAAAGACCTTCCAGTTGGTGTATATCTAGTTTATGTTGAAGATTTGTCTGATTTTGAAACAATTACTCCGTTTATTGTTGGAATTCCAACATGGGATGATGAAGATGAATTGTTCCAGTATGATGTAACAGTATATCCAAAACATACTGCTTTACCACGCATCTTGGTAAACAAAGTAGATAGTGTTACAGGTCAGAACATCAAATCGAATAAATTTGAATTTACTTCATATTCGCAGGAAAACTGTGCTGAAAGTTCAAAGCTTGAAACTATCGCAGGCGATCAGGAAACTGGTACTGCTGAATTCTTGATTCGTTATGGAACAACTTATATCAAAGAGTCAAGTGCTCCTCAAGGATATAAGTTATCGGATGAGGTTGTAAAGGTTAAATTTACGGACGAAGGTTTGTTCGTAAATGACAAGGAAGTACACGTAGATGATAATCATCGTTATTCAATCGTATACCAGAATGTCTTGCTACCAAGTGTAAATACTGGTGCTGCTAAAAACAAAGACATGATGTATATGATGTTAGGTATTGTTGTTATCGCACTAGGTGCTTCAATTGCAACTGTTTGCAAGATTCGCAAAAGTGAAGATTAATTTTTAAAAGGAAGGTACAAACCCTTCCTTTTATTGCATATGAGACTAAATTTATATGTTAGTTTCATATGCAATACATTTATGTATTGTATAGATATGTCATATTATTCATGATTTAAGGCAGATTGCCTTAAATAGGATTTGTTGCTAAAATTATGATAATGTAAAAGTGAAAGATGAGGTGATGAAGGATGTATAAAGATTTTATATTAAAAAACAAAGATATAGATATTCTAAAATTTAGAATTGAAGATTCACTTTATGGTGATTATGAATTAACAATTCTTGAAAGATATAACATAAATAATTTTCTTTATCCCATTGGATTAAAAGCCGACGATTCAAACGAACTATTAGAATGGATACAGGAAAGAAATATTCCTAAAAATCGTGCCTTTGTAAATGAGATTTTGGCAAGTCTGGGACTTCACGGAAATGATTTGATTGGAATTTTGACTGTTGGAAAAGGTCTTTCGTTGAATGATCCATATTGGATTGTTGATCCTGATTTTACGGGGTTGTTTAAAGATTACAATCTATATGAGAACGATTTTAATAAATCTGTTGCGTTGATCGCATATACTGGTCATGGACATTCAAATAGCATTGGTACAGTCGCAGAATTAACAACGAACGGTTCTCTTAAAAAGGCTTGGAGAAGAATCAATGGTGATGTCGTGCTTTATAAGGGAAATGTTCATGGTAATTTGTATACAAACCATGGAAAAGAAGCTTATGCTGAGTATTATGCTTATAAAGTTGCTCATCAAATGGGATTAAATGCAATTGCCTATGATTTAGATATATGGCAAGATGAATTATCAAGTACATGTAAATTATTTACTGACATAGATACATCTTTTGTTCCTGCATCAAGATTCTTAAAAGGAAAAAAAACAGTGAAAGCCATTGTAGATTTTTATAAAAATCTGGGGGATGAATTTTATCAGGATTTTTGCTCGATGATGGTTTTTGATGCATTGATTTGTAATACAGATAGACATCTGAATAATTTTGGCGTATTGGTTGATAATGCAACTAACAAGATCAAGTGTATGGCTCCTTTGTTCGATCATGGGTATTGCATGTTTGATGAGCCAAGACAATATATTTACGAGTCACCAGAAAAACTAAATGAATATATTAAAACTTTAGATCCTGTTTTTGGTAAATCGTTTGCTGAAAACGCAAAGACTTTTTTAGGAAATCGTCAAAAAAAGGAATTAAGACACATCCTAGACTATAGAATTGAAAAACACGATAGATATAATCTTCCTGAAGCTGAATTGAATTCTTTCAATCAAGTTTTACATGATAGAGCAATAGCAATTTTGGAAAATACATTAGAATTGAATTTAAACTATCTTGTAAATGATAAGAGGGAACTTTCATTTAAAGAACTAGATGGTAATGCTCAAGAAATTGCTTTGCAGGAAATAAAATATGACTTATGGGATCTTTATGGTGTTGAATTAGATGAGCAAAATCAAAATGAGTACTTAGACTGCTTTACATTCAAACCAACATACGACAGAGCGGGTACATGCGTTAATATAGAATATATACAGAACAAAGATATTGAAGATGTGATATCAAGAATAAATGACACGCAGGAATATGAATTATAGCTTAAGGCAAATTGCCTTAAGTTTTTTGTTTTAAGTTTATTGTATATACAGATATGTCTATTTAAGGCAGATTGCCTTAAGAAATGTAAGGAGATGATAAAATATGCCTACTGCTTCAATCGTAAAAGGACGAGGATACTTGAACCACAACGACAGAACAATCAAACAAGTGAATAGTAGATCGTGGAAACCAGAGTTATCGAGCCGGAATATTGTGTATGTAAACGAACCCATTCAAAATGTATATCACGAGCTGTTCGATTCAGCTTTAGAAAATTACAATCAAACGCAAATCAAAAAAAATCATCCAGAACGTAAAATCAAAGACTACTACGAACATATCAGCCGATCCAAACAGGAGAAGTCATTCTATGAATATATCGTGGCATTCGGCAACATAAACGATAAAAGTACAGAGATCTATCCAGTTCTTCAACAATGTCTGGACGAATACAATCGAGATTTTCAATCTAGAAACCCTAATTTCCGTGTGATTCAGCAGATAACACATCGTGATGAAATTGGAATTGACCATACGCACATTGATTTTGTTCCAATATGTTCCGGAAATAAACGTGGTTTGGAAACCAAAAACAGCTTTACCGGTGCCCTAAAACAAATGGGTTACACTGGAAAGAATGCTTTTCTTGACTGGCGAAGGTCTGAAGAAAAGTATATGGCCGATATTCTGGAGCGTCATGAACTCGAATTTGAACGTGGTGACGGTCGACAGGAGCATTTGAATGTCCGTCAGTATAAGGAATATAAAAAATACGAAGAACTAACTATTCAAGAAATGCAGCATCTTGAAACATTACAAAAAAAATCTACTGAGATACAACATGATTTAGATCAGCTGAATACTTTAAAACAAAATCTATTAAAGGAAATTGAATCACTAGAGGTTCGAAAAAGCAATTTGGAAAAGACTCTTCTTTTAAATGGTTTAGAAAAAAGGACTGGTAGATAATTTGATAAGTAAAGAATCTAAGTCTATTGGAAATTTAAATCAGAAAGATGATGTGCTGCCATCATAAAATTTGCAGGATGAAGGGAAGGTGGTGCAAAGAATGCATTTAAAAAGATATTTATGTACTGGATTGATATCCTCTATGATGTTAGTAACTTCATCATTAGGTATACAGGCTAAAAGTACCAGTATATTGCACATAGAATTGACGGGCGGTTTAGGGACGGCAGAAATCATGACGGGTGAAGATATAACCTATCCAGTGGATGGTGGAGATGATTCTTTTTCCTTTGATAAGGGGACACAGTTGAAAATAACAATCCATTCAAAATATGGTATCGACTCCGTACAGGATGATAGTTCCGTCTTAAAACAAAATGGTAAAAAAATCGAAAAGATATCTGCCAAAGATTATACATTTACTTATAAGACACAGGATATGGATACCAATTTGACTGTAAATCTGACTGAGATGCATTCTCGTTTTAAAATTACATCAATTACTACCGATGAAAATGGTGAAGTAATGCCAGGTTATGTTAAATATGGTTGTGTTAAAAAAAGCCTTTATGAAGAAACAGATGAGAATATAGAAGAAGCTATTGAATTAGCACAAGAAAATGGTTTGGAAAATGACTATCAAATTTTAGAGTCTGATGAAAATGGAGTACTTCAAACGAATGATTTTTTAAAGGGCACTTACATTATTAAAAAATTGGATGATGAATCTGAATCTGAGCCTTTTAAGCTGATTGTAACGAGAAACAAAGACATTCCATATACGTATATCCTTCTAAATAATGGATATGAGTTTTCTTCTGATAAAACAGGGACAGTAAAAATAATTGAAAGCAACCAGTATATTAAGTCAGCAACAAGAATCATTTTGAAAAATAAGAATGATAAGCTTGTTGAAGATAATGGAACATTTAAAATCAAAATGTTAGACAGTGAAGGGAATGTGTTGAAAAGCTATAAAAATGACTATTTAAAAACAGATAAAAAAGGATACATCAGTATGTATGACGGTGTGCGTTGGATAAGTACATTTACATTAAAAAAAGGCAAGTGTGTCTTGCCTGTGGTTCTTCCTGATGGAGATTATAAAATTGTAAAAGCTGACCTAAAAGATGTATGTTTAAAGACTTCTGATTTTAAAATTTCATCCAATACCATATCCGGTTTAGATGGTGATAGTCAGCCAATTAGCAACACAGTATTGCAGGTAAAAGGAAATTAATGTATGTACGATTTTTCAAAAATCAAATTTGATACGTTCTGGAGAGAGTCGCAGAACAGGATATATTTAGACGATATGTATGAACTTTTGCCTAACGCACCTAAAGATGTTATAGATAGTTATAATCGTTATAAAGATCAGATTAGTCAGGCAAAACGAAATATATCAAAATCTATATTTAAAGGATGATGCCTTTAAGGCAGTTTGCCTTAAGGATTGAATTATTTGTATTTTTTTAAATCTTATATTAAAGTAAAAAAGGAATTTATAACAGAAGGAGAAAATAAAATGAACAAAAAAGATTTAATAGAAAATATTGTTTTAAAAAACCCAACATTAACAAAAAAAAGCGTGGATGAAATCGTAAACACTATTTTTGATGATATGGCAGAAGCCTTATCTAAAGGTGAAACGGTAGATATTTTTGGGTTTGGTAAATTTGAAGTCACTGAACGTGGAGAACGTGATGGTATCAATCCTGTAACAATGGAAAAAATCAGAATCAAAGCGTCTAAAAACGTTAAATTCAGACCTTCAAAATCATTAAAAGACAAAGTAAACTAATTGTTTTGCATTAGTTTATATTCTGGCTTTCATGTCTTATATCGACTTTTTTCCACATGATGTAAGTCCAGATAGTTCAAGTCCTGTACCCTGACAGGACTTTTTTTAGTTGCAGTGACTGATTAAATGCGGTGATTAATTAATAATAACTGAAAGGGGTTTGATATACCTAAATAGATTAAGATTTGATGATAGGTCCTCATAGTGAGGACTTTTTTAATGCTTTAAATTGATGTGTAAGGGGGAGTTTATGAAAAAATTAATACGATTATGTTGTGTCTTAATGATGCTTTTGACACTTATTGGCTGTAGTTCGTCTACACCTCAGACACACGATGTCATTTTTCAAGATTCAATCCGTATTGATTTGGGGGATGAGGATGTAAATACAGCAGAGTATGTAAAGCGTATTGATTCATACCCAATATCCGGCTCATCTATTGACGGGAACAAGATACATGTAAGTAACATTACAATGGTCTGTCCATCGTTAAAAAAAGGGGATCTGGAAAAACTAGGCAAGCAGGAGCTGATCTATACGATTGGCGATGAAAAATACACAGTAGAAGCAAATATTGTTGATAGCGTCAAACCTGTGATCAAGGTCAAGGACGATAGCTTGACTTTTGAAGTAGGCGAAATGAAAGGTATCAACAACTATTATTCTGTGTCGGACAATTATGATGCTTCCAAGGATATAAAGGTAAAAGTCAAAAACATTGATAAATTAAATAAAAATAAGACAGGGACTTATAAGTTAGTAATCAAAGCTTGGGACACATCAGGAAACACAGCATCCAAAAAATTAACAGTTATTATTAAAGACACTAAAAAAGAACAGGAAGAAAAACAAAAAGAAGAGGAAAGAAAAAAAGAGGAAGAAAAGAAAAAAGCAGAGGAAGAAGAAAAGCAAAGAGAAGCGGAAAGGCAACAGCAACAACAGCAAAGTCAGCAGACTCAGGCACCTTCGACGAATACAAATAGCAATGTATCAAATTCACCTGCAACATCTAATTCTCCCGCCCAGACTCAACAACCTAGTAGCAGTACACCTGTTACAAGGGATTATTTGTTTTCGCAAGGCTATGACATGTCATCAGCCCCAAGTGCCTGTCAATCCGCATTAATGGCATCTGGACGTTCAGGGTCATGTACACCATTACAGGATAGCAATGGCATCTATCTTGGAATGCGACTTGTTTTAAATTAAAAGGAGGATATACTTATGAATCTTGCAATTACTATTTTTGACATTGCCATGATGACACTTGTTTCTTGGGTTTTCTTAAAAAAACCATTAGAAGAAAAAGATATCGAAGGTGGTCAATCTTTATTGGTACGTATTGTTGTCGGTATCGTTGCTGGACTAGTTGTCAGCTTTATGATGAGCTTATAGGAGGTTTTTTATGGGAGCTTGGAGTCAATTGTTTGAAGTTTTTAATCCTGCGTTGACATCTTTACAGACATTCTTGCAGGCGATTGCAGTATTAGGAGCAGGATGCTTCGCTGCATACTACAAAATTCGTGAGATGTTTGCAGGTCCACAGGAAGATCAAATGTATTCACAGAAAACTAAAGGTGTATTTATAGGATTGATTTTCGTGTTTATTATTCCAGTGTTGATTAACATCTTCAAAACATTATTTATGAAAGGTTAATTTTAAATAAAGAGGGTTGCGGGTTTTTGCTACTCTCTTTTTTAAGATTTATAGGACAAATTATTCTGTTGTTCTATAAATCTTAAAATTAAGGCAATGTGCCTTAATTTTTGAGGTGCATATATTACAAGGAGGATAAGAAATATGCCGGTAATGGAAGAAAATAAGTTTGAAACTGCGAAAGTGGCTCTGGAAAAGAAATTTGAATTTGAGCCGATCGAAAAGAAAATCAGTGAACTTGGATGGGATAAAGATAATAATATTATCATTACCTATTATCAAAATGTTATTGGTTATCTGGAAAACACGAAGCAGGTATGTGGGTTTATGGATTGGTTTGATAAGGAAAAAAATGACATTGATGTGAGAAATTTTAATGTATCCAATGTTTCATCGCTTCTAAAGCAATTCTATGTTTGGTTTTTTGATAAAAAGCGTGAACAATACACAGAAGTTGAAATAATGGCCGAAGAACAGGATACAACAAATGATTTGTACCATGACACAGCGGATGAAAATGAATCGAAGGCCTGTGTTCATGTAGATAACAGTGAGATCATGGAATCTTTATCCGATTTAACAACGATAGCCAAAGATACAAATACTTCTGTACAGGATTTTAGAAAAGAAGAAGCCAGTGCTAAAACATATGGTGTTGTTGTTTCTATGGAAGGTTTGTTAAAGGAACAGATGAAGAAGCAAACGATGAAAAAAGCATCTTTTGAACAGGTGGAAGGTTTATCTAAGGATGTAAAAGGATTAATAAATAAATCTGAATCCATGCAGACAGTTGTTGAAAGAATTGATAAAGCTTTGCCTAAAAAAGTGGAAAAGATGTTTACAGCCTTTGATCTTACGAAAGCATTTTTTGCTGGACTAGGTACAGCAGTATTGCTTATAAAGCTTGTACAAGTAGCATTCTAAGAAAGGATGATTATATGATACATAATGTAATGTTTGCTGTGGCAACACTTCCAAATAACCACTATCTTTTCGGTGGATTGATTGAAGGTGTAAAAAATAATGTTGTTCGTGGTGCACAGGATCTGTTACAGTCATTTTTTTGGAGTATTCTAAGTGGTCTTTTAGGTATGGTCAATTCACTTTTGAATTCGATTGTAAATGGTGTTATTGGTCTTGACCTGTTTTCCCACAATGAGTTTTTATCGACTGCTTTTAACTGTTCATTAGCACTGATGTTTCTTGCAATTCCGGCTAAGATCACATGGGAGATTGTTTCAGCTATGATACGTGATGATGATGCAGGTATGGATATACATAGGAAACTCGGCAATACTGCTATAGGTATTGCAATTGCCTGTTCACTGACTGTAGGGATCACAAAAATTGTCAATCCAGTCATGCAGGATGCATCCAAAGCAATTTTGAATGTAAATCTGACAAATGAAGTAAAAGCTGATTCAGCCACATCCCAATTAGGTGATTCTCTGATTGAATCTGTTCTGATCTCCTTTGGTGGATTACCAAAAGACGGAGATTATGGAGCTTCAAAATTTGTAGAGCAGTACAACAAAAATGAATTAAAGATCACAAAACGAGATGGTGATAACTATGTCTGGGACTTTAGTATATTTATGGCAATTGTTGGAATGTGTGTATATGTAGTAATGCTTTTTGTCATATGTATACAGATCGCAGTGAGAGTCATTTCCATAGGCTTTTATTATGTCATAGGACCTCTCGCCTGCACGAGTATGACAAATTACCAAAATCCACAGGCTTTTAATGTCTGGAAAGCAACAATATTTGGTGCATGGGCACAGAATCTGACACAGATATTTCTGCTGTCGCTGTTTGTAGGACTGCTTGAATCCATATCATCAGCAACATCAACCATGCCAGTAGCGTCTGTTGCACTTTATTTTGGTGCATTTTCTCTTATCATGACTGCACCAAACTTTGTACAGGCAATGATTGGTGGATATGCTTCTGGTATTCTAGACACTTTAAATCAGTTCAGAGGTGGTCTTGGCATGGCTAAAAGCTTGGTAACTGGTGCTGTTGGTTCGGTGATTGGTCGAAACAACCCACATACAGGACACTTGGAAGGTGGAGCACGTGGCAAGATTTTAGGTGATGTCAACGGTCAAGGAAACCGAGTTGGTGGAGCACGTGGTGCTATTTTTGGCAATCCAGACAGCAATGGTAATCGTAATGGTGGTATCAAAGGTGCTACATTAGGTAATTCCATGAATATGGGTGGTGTTACTGGTAGACAAGGTGGTATCCGTGGAGCTATTTTTGGCAACGATCAGCTGGCTTCTGGTGTTGGTGGTACTATTGAACGTACAAGAGCAGGTGGTATGGCAAACATTGGCGGTAAGAAAAGAACGGATTCTTTCAACTCCGCAGGTCAAAAAACAGGATCAATGCAGAAAAGACGATTGTCGGCTTTCAGAGGCTCTGATACTACAGCATTTAATCCGGAAACCGGTGCTCAGATGGGCGATTCAGTACATCAAAGAGGACCGGTGCCTATGTTTTTAAGTGATTTAGGGAATCGTTTCTCTGGTGGAGGTAGCGACCAGTCGGGTGATGGTGGTGGAAGTGACACATTCACACCAAATTACACTTCTTTTAATTCCGGTGGTGGCGGTGCTTCTGGCGGAGGAAGTTCAGGCGGAACAAGCGGAGGTTCTGGTGGTTCTTCTGGTGTTGGTGGCAGTACAGGTGGTGCTCATTCTTTCCAGATGCACAGCAGTGCATCGACACGTAACAGTTTAGGCGGAGCACAATCTTCAGGTCCAAAACCACAGCCACAAGGTCAAAGACCTTCATCAAGCACAAAGCCTGCTGTTAGATCGTCTGGTACAAATGGTAATACTAAACCTCGCAGTCAAGCTCAAAAACCAAGTGCTTCAGGTGTACGTACATATAAAATGAAAAGCAGTGGTGAAATTCGAAATTCATTAGGAAATAGAAACAGCAATAATGAAAGCAGAGGTAAAAAATAATGGGATACAATAAAACTACAATCATCGTTGATAAAGAATCCGTCAAGCCGATTCTGATTTGGAAATTTTCTGGCTTGGATTGTGTGTTCATGGTTGCAGGATACCTTGTAGTGTATTATCCAGTAAAATTCTTTTTCAATGATTTTATTGGATTGATTATGGGAGTTGCTATGTTTGCTCTTGTAGGTGTTCTGCTTGTTGAAATGCCAGATCATTTATCTATTATCCAGCATATACAGATGTGGTATAACTACCGTTATAAACAGCCAAAGGAATACTTTTATATTCCAAAGGAACGAACACATGGTACAGTCAAAACAAATTCTGATGAGGATTCAAAGGAATGGATTGAATATCAGAATATGATTCAGGAAAACAGATTGTCAAATGAAAATTAAGGCAATCTGCCTTAACTTAAAGAAAGCAGAGAATGACCGATTGAGCCATTCTTTTTTTAATATAAAGGAGTACATAAATGTTTGGGATTTTTAAAAGAAAAAATAAAAATAAGGATATAGATCCTGTTAAAGAAAAACAGAAACTTGTCAACGATAGTATCAAAAACTCCAAAAAGGAGAAAAAAAAGAAAAAGAAAAAACAGCCGAAGATTGATAGATTTGACATCAGAGATGCCATTCCTTTTACATATGACGAAGAAAAGAATATGTTCAAGGACCTTGATGGAAACTATATCATGATGGTTCGTACAGCAGGAACAAATATTTTCGGTTTCAAGGACAATGACCAGTATGCATTTATACGTGCGTTTTCAAGGATCTTCAACAATTCGATTGGTGCAGGTCAAATCTATTCGTATATGGTCGGTGCGGATGTGGATGGATATGTAGCTGATTTCCAGTATTTTAAAGATAATTTAAATTTATCAAACCCACAGGATCGCATTCGATATGAAATTCTGGATGAAGCACAAAGAAGATTGAAATATACAGCATTGACGAAAGAACTTGTGGATCGCTGTTTTGTGTTTATCCTAAAAGGACAGGATATTTTTCAATTAGAGCAGAGATGCCAGGAAATTGTTGCTACACTTGGTTCTTACCAAAAGACAAGCATATTAGATTTTATGGATACATTTCTTGTGATCTATAACTTCTATCACCCACAGGCATCGAAATTGTTTACTGAAATGGCAAAAGAAGCCGATGATATCATGGATTATTTATATCCAACACGTATTGGTATGGTAGATGTAGGCTTTAGACAATGTGTTGAACTTGACAGGGTGTTTTGTAGAACAAAATTCATTCATATTTATCGAAAAGAACCGGCATTTGCATTAATGAGTTATTTAGCTACAGCAGGTGATATTGATTTTTCTATGCATTTTAAACCCGCAGAAAGTGGAGCATTAACAAAGAGTCTTGATAAGGAAATTCATAATATCGAACGCAATATGCAGAAAGCAAAAGATGCATCTACGCAGTCAAAGCTGATGAAGCAGTTTGATAAGACACAGACAATGGTTGAAAAGATGGTGGCTGAAGGAGATACACCATTTGATTTCACAGTATTCTTGCGTATCAAAGGTGACAGCGTACAGCAGGTCAATGAAATTTGTAAGGATTTAGATGATTCTTTTGTTTCGATGGGGATTCAATTTAGCGATGGTGTGTTTGAACCTTTGGAATTATTTAACTGTACAGCTCCGATTCTATATGATTATGAATTAAAAGACAGATTCTACAAAACAACTACTACTGCTACACTAGGGTGGATGTATCCGTTTGTTTTCGAAGCTTTATATGATTCTACACAGTATTCTCAGGATGTTCATTATCCTCCGGTATATATTGGTAATACGATACAAACTAATGGTGTTGTTTTCTATGATAATTTTACAAAGAAAGACGATCGTTCCAACTACAACGAATTTGTTGTCGGTAACTCCGGCATGGGTAAAACATTCTTTTTGATGTGGCTGATCTACAATCGTTGTGGTCTAGGCTACAAGCAATATATTCTGGATGTAGAAGGTAAGGAATTGAATAAGTTGACTTACGAATTAGGTGGTGCGAATATCGACTGTTCAAATGGTGAGAAAGGTAGAATCAATCCATTACAGATACGTTTCAACGTGCCTGACAGTGATACAGGGGATGGCAAAGTGCCTTTAGATCAGATTTATCCGCTTGAACAGCATATCCGCTTCCTGAGATCGTTTTTAAATGCATATAAAGGCGATTCTGATGAGATTGGTATTCTTCATACCAACTTGATTGAACGTGCTTTAACACACGTTTACGGGCTTATTAACATAGATTTTAAAACCACGGCTCAATATATTCTGGATAATTTCAAAAGCGAAGATTATCCTATCTTTTCGGATGTTTATGACACGATTCAGCAATGGCTGACAGAGATTGAAAAGCAACCTCATCCTGATCGTGCGGAAATCGAACGTCATAAGGTTTGTCTAGCATTCTTAGAGCCGATTGCCTATGGTGCCGATGCCAACCTTTTCAATGGTCATACGAATGTAGATTTGTCGGCAAATGTTATCAACTTTAATTTAAGTGCATTGCAGGACAACACAGGCTCACGTGTGCTTGCAACGCAGTATTACAACGTTTTGTCATATATCTGGACTGATATCATCTCAGACCCATTCAACCGCAGAAAACAGCTTTATGCGGATGAATTCTCAGTCATCATGGATCCTCGTTATCTTGACATCATGATGTATTTCCAGACAGTTATCAAACGTGTTCGTAAATATATGGCAGGCTTGACTCCCGCAACTCAGCAGATTAGTGATGTTTTAAAAGATTCGGTAAAGGAACAGGGCGAAGCCATCATTGAAAACTCAGTATACCAGTTTTATTTTGGATTAGGTGCAGAGGGTATCGAATACTTCAAGAAAACACATTTAATTCCAGAATCAGAACAGGAATTCGTGCAGTTTGCCAATATTGGTGAATGCTATGCCAAGATTGGAACAAGTACAGCCATGCGAGTTCGTATTCAAATTGGGGATGAAGCCTTTGCTAAATTCACACGAATGAAAGACGATAGAAAATAATGGGAAGTCTAATAAAACATGCGAAGAAAATAAAGAAAGCATGTATCGGCATTGCCACAGGAGTAACTGTAGCAACGATGATGATACCACCTATCGTTTTATCACAAATGATAATGATGGATCAGGAAGATAAATGCTCATCTGAAGCAACTGGAAGTATTGATGTATCATCAGATGGTACTGTAGAAGAAAATAAAAAGGCAATCTGGAACTACTTTAAAGCTTCTGGGTATTCGGATGAAGCGACCTCAGGCATCATGGGAAATATGTATGCTGAAAGTGGATTCAAGCCGGGTGCTTCTGAGATTGGCGGAGCCGGGTACGGGCTTGTTCAATGGACAACACAAGGCTATAAAACAGCTTTAAAAAACTATGCTGCACAGCAGGGAAAGGAAACGAGTGATTTAAAATTACAGCTTGACTTTCTCTGTATTCAGCAGTTGCCAACTTTCAAATGGTCTGTAAGAGGAACCACTTATTTTAATGATACAGAAGAGTTGAAAAAGAGTAACAGTGTTACCAAGGTGACAGAAGCGTTCATGAACTGTTTTGAGCGTTGCAACACTTCTTATGTATCTTGTACTGTAGAGAGAAGATCGCAGTACAGCATGAAAGTATACAACCAGTTTCGTGGACAGAGTGCAGATGCAGACTCTGCTTCAACAGGTATCAGTGGTCGAATATTATGGGTAGGCGATTCACGGACTGTAGGTATGCAAAGTGCCATCACCGAAGGAAAGAACAAGTGGATATGTTCTGTAGGAAAAGGTTACAACTGGCTAGTAAATACAGCTATCAGTAAAGTGAACAAAGAATTGAAAGATACAGATACCATTGTTGTCAATCTAGGTGTTAACGATCTGAACAATTACGAAAAATATGTAACTAAGTTGAATTCACTGGCTGACTCAGACTGGAAGAAAGCAAAAAGTATTGTGGTTATGTCAGTCAACCCAGTGGACGAAGCAAAATGTGCAGGAACCTATGTCGTAAAAAACAGCCAGATCGAAAAATTTAATACATATCTCAAAAAGAATCTGAGAAAGAAAATCGTTTATGTTGATACATATACTTCACTTTTAGGAAATATTCAAACAAATGACGGACTGCATTATACAAGTACAACCTATAAGGCCATCTATGACATGATACGTGATACTCATACAGGCTCAAGTACAGACTCAGCGTGTGAATCTGAAGGCTCTGGCGGAATACTTACAGCAGAAGGTGTAATGATTGATTTTGATTCAAAGTACTACACTTACAGTGCCGATATTAACGAAGGAAATCCTAACGTATGTGCGGTAAATAAGCCACAGTGGTGGCCATATGGTGTAGCATGTACAAATCAATCAATAACAGGTAAATTTAACAAAATGATATGTTCATCATATGCTTCTGGACGATACTGGGATGTAAATTATCATGATTCACCTTATCCATTGCCGACAAACTGGGATCAAAAATTAACGGTAGATCATGTAGCACCTGGCAGTGGTAAGTATTCAAAAGATATCAACAATCCGATTCCTAAATCCATCGTTTCGATCACTTCATCGAGCGGTGGAACTATGCACGTTGCATTTATCGAAGGAGTAGACGTAGATGGTTCTGTTGTGATTTCGGAATGCAACGCAAATAGAAACGAACCAAAATATGGATTCCGTTGTCAGAAATGGAAGAGCGTAAAAGAATGGGCAGAACGTACCCTTGGTGCGGGAACTAGATTGAATGGTTTTTATGGAAAGTAGATGATAAAAATATGTTAAAAAAGATTTTAATAGGAATTGTAGTCCTGATAATTGTATGCTTTGGGGGTTATGATATTTATACTCGTATACAGAAAAGTCATGAACCAGAACTTGTATTTGTGGACAAGGATCTAAGGACTGTAGCGGAAGATAATTTTAATCCATATTATTATGTGATTAAAGCTGAAGATTATCGTGGTAAGGACATCAATGATAAAAAACATCTTGCATATAAAGTCAAAAACAAAGGTAAAAAAAGTGTTAAAGTCATTTACATCTTAACAGATGATAAGGGATATTTTGTACAGAAGGAATTGACTTTAAAAAAAGTAAAGACTGTAAATTACACACCGGAAGGAGAACAAAACGGTGCATTGAGTAACGCACCTAAAAAGGAAAATAAAGTTTTTTTGTTCTCTGATTATGACCAGATTGCCATACGTGCAATGGCGGAAGCAGACAATTATGGGTACGAAAGTTCGCAGAATTACACAGTCAATCCTGCACTCGATGAGAATGGGGAATTAATAGGATATGAGTGTGTGTTTTTGAATTAATGAAAGGAGAATGGGGATGCATAATCAATACCAAGGTAGATTTGAAAAAGAATACTGGGTACGCAGAATATATACATTGATACAGAATATCAACGACTTATCTGGGTCAAATATCGACTTAAAAAGAGAAATAAACATTTGCAAATTCAGGGACGAAGATTACTGCATCGTCACTTATTTTTATTACAGTAAGCTGTACTGCTCGTGTATAAAAAAAGCAATGGGCAGACACGATGAACGAAAGGTTAAGGTCAGCAAAATATAATTAATTTTAAAGATTATAGATATTAGATAAATGATGAGAGGTGATGATATGGCGGATAAAATGAATATCGAGTTGGATACTGTACTGGCTAACGAATTGAAAGATGCTAGAACGCATAAGCAATTATCACAAGATGAAATTGCAAATCTAGTAGGTATATCCAGACAGAAGTATCAAAGAATAGAAAGTTGTATGATGAATTCTGTGGATGATAATTTGTTAAGAAAACTGGCTGAGGTTTTAGAACTTGATTATTTTACACTTGTTAATAACAGGAACGTGTTTAGGTTAACAGTTAATATAACTAAAGAGAAAAGAAATGACCTTGTGCATTTGAAGGATGACAAAGGTTTCAGCAGTATATCTGAAACAATTAAATATTGCATTGAATACACATTAAATGATATTTCAAAATCAAATGTTTCAACTGAAATCATGATTGATGTACGCGAAGCTATCGTAAACACATTCATTCAGGAAATGGATAAGCTTTCCCATGCACATGAGATGGATGTACTTATACTACAGTATCTTGATGATAAATATGGCACGAATTCAAATGAATTACGTACCGACATCGAACAATATCTTGCTAACATTAAACATTCTAAAAAGTATTGATTGAGGAGGTGATTGAAATGAAAATCGTTATGTTTTGTGATAAGTATCTTTATCGAAAATTAAACATGGCATTTCCAAAATACAGCGAGAATGATGCTGTTATTGGAAGCCTTTTTTCAGAAGATGAGTTTGACAATTTTCATGTATTGGACAAGGATTTTATCAATTTGGCTTTTAATCCAGTGGATGGTATAAAAGATATTTATTTACTCTTAATACAGAAATCATGGTACAGTGATCCAACTTGTATTAACATCTGTAAGTATGTAAAATTGCTTCATCCCGAAACAAATATTGTGTTCTTTATGGATGAACCTTACGCTTCACATCTTTATTTCTGTAATCGTATTGTAAAGGAGAAGTTAGGCTTCTTAGCCTACGATACAGACGAACTTAAAACCATTCTAATGAATGCTTTTAATGTATCGCAGGATGATTATACTTTACCTAAATTATCACAATCAAAAATAAAAAAACTTGAAAAACAGTACATGAACAGTTAACTGTTCAAACAGTTTTTCATTCTCATATTGGTACAATATTGTACCTTTTTTATTTTCTATAAAGTTTGGATGAACACAGAGATTAAGTACCTTAATTTCTGTGAAACCAAACAATTCCGGATATTCTTTTTCGTACTTCAATGTACTCAAATATTAAATATCTTCCTTGTTTGTCATCCTTAATTAATCTTCTTATGAAGTGCTCAAGTGGTTCAAACGAAGCACATATTTCTGGACTTTTATTCGCTTAATTTTGTGAGCAAAACTCGCTTCTAAAAGTCATCAGGATAAGCACTGCATCAGCAGTGAGCATTTAAGGGCCTTGCAACCAGTGGTTGCAAGCATATTTAGCCTTCTTCCTTGATTTTCCTCTTGTGCATCATTTTGGGCAATGCCCAAAATTTGCTCACTTCTGTTTTTCTTGAAAAGTGCTTCCTGAAGGCTAAATAAGCCTTCAAGGTGCATTTTTCCTTATAGTGGGCATTTGCCCACTTTTCTTGACCCAAAAGTGGAGCTTCAAGGCGTAAATAGCCTTGTGCTCACACTTTTTCTTTAATTTCTTTAGAAAGGAGACTTATTCCATGTCAAAAAACAAAAGTCAAAGTACAGTTACGACAACTTCAACAAGTCTTTATTTATCTTTGATATGTCTTTTTCCAGTCATGTTTTTGATTTCTTATCTGATTTTCTACATGATTGATACTATGCTTTTGAAGCTCGATGTTTCTTTTGTTGATTCTTTTTTAAATCATAAAAGGGATGGTGCAATAACAGGTATTTGTATGTGGGCATTATGTTTTTATTATGTTGCTTTTGGCTTGAAAATAAATCGCCCTCAGCAATCTAACGTGATTGCTACTGCACGCTGGCGAACCCTGAAAGAACAAAAAAAATATTTTGGTGAAGCACCAATTGATACAACACAACATCTAGATGTTGGCGGTGCTCCCGTGCATATGATTTCAGATAAAACTTTATTATATGAAACAGATTCATTTCATGATTACTGTGTTGGTACTACCGGATCTGGTAAATCTAGAAAGATTGTTCGTCAGTTGGTCATGCTTGCAAGCATGGCAAGTGAAAGTATGATTTTCCATGATCCAAAAAAAGAAATGTATAACGATTTTCATTTATACCTTTCGAAGAAAGGTTACAAGGTACATGTGATTGATTTCCGTAATCCTGAGTATTCAGATCATTGGAATCCATTGGATGATATTACAGACTGGGCCGTTAAAGATCCGGATGAAGCAGATGAATATGCTCAGGATCAGGTTGAATCTATTGTTGATGGAAATTCAAATTCAGAACCAATATGGATTGATGGACAAAAGGCATTGATTATTTCTTCGTTATTAGAAGTCGCATCGGCTCCCATTGCACGTGCTAAAAAAAATTATTATTCACTGGTACAAATGATATCTCTACTTGGTAAGACAAAAAGGATTGATGGAGAAGAAAAGATGGTACTATCCGCATATATGGAGTCATTGGATGAAACATCTGTATCTCGATTAAGTTTTGCTACAATCGCCACTGCACCAGACAAAACAAGAGGGTCATTTATAACTTCATCTCTTGCATCTATTCGACCATTCACTAGTCGAAAATTGATGAAGGTGATGAGTAAATCAGATTTTAATTTCCGTAGTTTCAAGGATGGAAAACATGCACTGTTTATTGTGGATCCAGATGAAAAGAAAAGATATAATCCGATAACAGCGATGATGATTGAAAGTGCATATAAGACACTTGTTTATGAAGCAAACCAGCGTGATGACTGTAAATTGGAAAAGCGTGTTCATTTTATTTTAGATGAGTTTGGAAACATGGCAAAGATTCCTAACTTTGATGGGAAAATGACTGTAGCACGTTCACGAAATATCCTGTTCCATTTATATTTGCAGGACTATGAACAGATGAACGAAAAGTACGGTGATCATATTGCACACATCATTCGTTCAAACTGTAACTTGTGGTATTTTATTTCAAGTGCTGACCATGATGTTTGTAAATCAATCAGTGATAATATTGGTGAAGAAGATATTATGGTTGAATCGTACAGTAATAATTTTAATAACAATGTTACTTCCACTGGTAGTGGTGTAAATATTGGACATCAGAAAAAACCTTTGATTACACCGGACGAACTTCAGAATATGGATGTTAGTGATGGAAATGGAATTATTGTATATCGTTCTAAGCTAGGTCCATGCAAGGTTTATTTGCCTGACTGTTCTCAATATTCATGGTATAAGGAAATGGAAAATGAAATTGTACGTGTACGCAAAGATGGATTCGAGTTAGAGTATGCAATTCCACGTTATATTGTATTGTCACCAACCATTTTGGCAAGTGCAGGAATCAAATTGCGATTGAATGACTCCTCTCGTGTTTCACCAAGAGGAGTCGGAAAAGAAGAACCATTATTATCAAAAAATATGTACTGGTATTGGTCTTCACGTGATGATTTAGAGAAATCAGTTTTTTCCCATGTTATTGAATATTTAAAAAAGATAGATCTTTTAGAATCCAAGATTTCAGTTCAAACGTTGATTCGTAATTATATGAAGTCAGATGAATTCATTGAATGGTTACACTCTATTGATACCAACACTTCTGATAAAGATTTGGATGAAGTGAAAAGAAATTTAGATGAGATTGAAATCACTGATAATGATAATGCTTTTTCGGATGCTTGGAGTTAATCTATGGCAGGTATAATTGTCAAATATAGATTCCAGCATACACAGTACTCAAACAAAAATCTCAATGCGGTAGAAAAAAATAACACAGTAAATACAGCTGATGCATTTGAATACTGTGATCGTGATGAAGCCTGCGATAAGACCTTAGTATCAACAGGCGAAGCATTCAATTATGCAGATTACCGATTAGGAAGTGCGGGCAGTATAACAAATGGCGGTAAGCCTATTGATGCATTACGTATGCAGATGATATGTGACCAGTACAAGCCACCTATATTGTACGGAATGATAATTTCTTTCGACCATGATTTTGCGGTAGAAAATCAAATTATTGATAAAAGAAACATGGACAAACTAATTTCAAAATCTATGAATTCAATTTTAAAGAAGATGAACCTAGAACCGGATAATGTTATTTGGACATCCTCATATCATACAAATACGGACAATCCACATTGTCACATTAATTTTTATGAAAAGAAACAAACAAAGCGAAAACAGACTCTATCTAAACATCAGATAGATCACCTTAGATCGTCCATTGCAAGTGAAATGGAAATCAATACACTGCTGTATGTGAAACGTGATGAAGCTATGAATCATTTAATGGATTCCTTATCTGAAATAGGATTCAGTAAAGATATGCTGCATGGCTATGAAGATATGATACAAAGGTCAAATAGTTCTCAGAAAAGTTTGGATCACATTTATAAAAAGCTGATCGCATTAAATAATGTACTTCCAGAAAAGGGAAGCATGAAATACAATTCAAAAAACATTCGTCCTTTCCATAACCAGATTCGGGATATCATTAAGGATATCTATAAACTGGATGAAATCAAACCATTTGTGGACGAATATCGTAATATTTTAGAAGAAACACAGGAAATGCAGAAGGAACTTTATGGTACGGGTAATGATGAGTACGAAGATGAGGATGGCGGTATTGTACATGGTCAAGGCAATGATGAAAAAAGGCAGGACGAGTATTATCGTAGAAAGATGTATGAGCTTGAAACACGTTTAGGAAATATGATTTTACAAACGATTGTTAATGGTAGAAAAGATGTTGACAGCATTGAAAAAGATAAAAAGAAACTACATGAGCTAGAAAACAGAAAAACAAATTTGGATTGGGAGATCAATTCTAAAAAGTATTCCAATGAATACGCAGTGAACAAAGTTCATGACGAAAAATCAAAAAATAGTTTGAAACGAAATTCTCGAAAAAAGATTATAAAATCTGTTTTTCATCGAAGATCGAACATGATATGTCATGCGACAGTAAATGATATGAGCAATGCTATACAGACAGCTTATTATGCAAATCTGGATATAAAGCAGAAAGTGCAGGAAGCTACACGCAATGCACAAAGAGAAGCCTATGCAAGACAAATGTACTAAAGAAAAGGAGATATAAAATATGGCTAGAAAATCAACAATTGAAAAATTAAAAACAAGAATCAGTAACTTAGAAAAAGACAGACAAAGAAAGGTAGATGAACAGATTGAATTGATTTTAAAAACGGACCCAGAGATTTTACAAATCAATTCACAGATTGACGATCTGAAAAAGATGGTCAAAGCATCTGAAGAATTGGAACGTAAAAAGGAAGAGCTTGAAAAACAAATGTTAGACTTACTGGATTAGTGGGAGGTTGCTGTTGTGGATGGAAATAAGATTAATTTATTAAAATCGTATTTTACAGCTTTTCAATTAAATAATGAATTTTATTCATATGCTGATCTAGCAAGATACCTAGGTATTTCTACAGCAATAGTCAAAAACGTGTATACTGACAGAACTGTATTCCCATCAAAAAAATTAACAAAGCATTTATCAGAACGCTTTAACATGAAACCTGAAGTTATACTAAATGATATTTATAGCGAATCTTTTGTTATACCTTGCAATGAGTATACTAAAATAGTTACATTATCTCTATACTATAATTTTGGTTACACAATAGTCATTGATGAACATAATTTTATTGAAGATGGAAAATTGAAAAGTCCTTCAAGTAATCATTTTATACCTTACTTTGCTAAAATGAGAATTACCGGTCCTGAACTAAAGTACACTTTAGTTTTAGATTGGAACAACTTGCGTGAGGTTTTATGCGGACGCACTCAAAATTTCTTAATAAAAAACGATTATATTTTAATGGCTGTGAGCAATCTTTATTACACGATTTGTACAGATGAATCTGATGATATAAAAAGACTGATTGTAGTCTTTGCTTCTGATGAAGAAGAGGACTACCAGTTATTTAGAAAGATGTGTAATGATTCTAAACATCGTGTGTTGCCACTTCTGTATGATGACAACGCAGAATATTCAATACGAGATGTCGATATGCTCAATGGTATAAGATAGATAATTTGTTGCCCGTTATTTTGCACAAATTTCTAGCATTTTTGCCAATTCAAAATGGTGAAATATAGGCAGAAATGAGTTTATAGGGAGGTGATATTTATATGATGAACAATCCATTAAAAGATTATTTTCTTTCCACAAAAGCTAAAGAAAATTTGAAAACAAGTAAAGACATTGCATATTATTACGATATTTCACCTAGTATAGTTAGTAATGCTTTAAGCAATAAAACATTGAATCCATCTCGTAAGCTAGTGAATACTCTTTCAAAGAATATAAATCAAAAGCCAGAGCTTATCCTTCGTGATATATATAACAATTCTTTTGTTAATCCTTGTAATGAATATGTCAAGATAATTACTGCATCTTTACATTATAATTTCGGGTATGCATTATTCTTTAATGAACGTAATTTTATGCAGTTTTACCAAATACCATTACCTTTTGCAACAGTTTATCGCATTTGCTCATTTGCCAAAATAAGAAATAATGGACCAGAACTTAAATACACTTTAGTATTAGATTGGGGTAGCATAAATCGTGCTTTAGTTGATTGGTGTGAACGCACTCAGAATTTCTTAGTAAAAAATGATTGCATTTTAATGGCTATGAGCAATCTTTATTACATGATTTGTACAGATGAATTTGATGATATAAAAAGACTGATTGTAGTCTTTGCTTCTGATGAAGAAGAGGACTACCAGTTATTTAGAAAGATGTGTAATGATTCTAAACATCGTGTGTTGCCACTTCTGTATGATGACAACGCAGAATATTCAATACGAGATGTCGATATGCTCAATGGTTAAGGATATATATTTTGTTGCCTGTCATTTCGCACAATTTTCTAGCATTTTTGTGTAGAATGTATGCTAGAATATAGATGTATTAAATAAGGTCGATTCACGGACCTTGGCAGTAATGCCGAAAGTACAGATGAATTGAAATCATACCTTTGTCATTCGTGGCAAGGTTAACATTTTATAGTAGTCTGTAATGCCATTGATTAGAGGTTGTAGTACAGCACATTTTCGGATGGTAGTGAAGGGTGCAAGAACATAAGGTTTTATAGTGCAAGGTTGTAGTACAGCACATTTTCGGATGGTAGTGAAGGAGGTGTTTTAGATGAATATCAAAACAAATCGTTGTAGTACAGCACATTTTCGGATGGTAGTGAAGGCGTACTCTTTCTGCAGCTGCATGAATAGATGTTGATGTACAGCATGTATTCACATGGTAGTGAAGGAGTCTTATCCTCTCTTTCTTGTATTTTTTTCGAGAGAGCAATTAAAATGAATGTGCGGGATTTATTTTTTATGAATCTCCCTTAGCCAATAGGTAATTGCCGTTACCAGTTGGCTTTTTCTTTTATAGAAATAATTTATGTTTTGCAATGTCCCCGTGAACTAAGTTCGCAGGGTTTATTATTTAGTTATTACATATGCAGATTTTGCGTATGTTTTTTTTATGAAATGAAGGTCATTTCGCACAAAAATCTAGCATTTTTTCCAAATCAAAATGGTAAAATATAGGTGGATATAAATTTGAAAAGAAAGGAGTGAAATTGCAATGGATGCAAATGAATTAAAAGAATGGAATAAGATTAGATCAAGAGAGTTAAAAGAAAAATTTCTAAAATCTCAAAAAATATTATTTACTGATTATGGTCACAGAGAATTTGAAGTTATGGACTTTACATTAGCTGAAGAAATGTTGAATAAATATTCTTTTGAAGAACTAGAGGAAGAGGTTCTAGCAGATGTGGAACTCGAAAGAGGGAATAAACAAAATGGATGCCTGATTGCATTATATGTTTTGCAGAAAGCCGATGGAGATAAAACACAAGCAGACATGATTTTACATGAAATTAGAAATACTATGATTGCCTATTATGACTATCAAATCGAGATTGAACAAATACGTTCTAAAGCCTTGCGAAAATTGGATATTGAATTAGAACGCTCCTAAGTCAGATTGCCTTAATTATTATATAAGGTCGATTCACGGACCTTGGCAGAAATGCCGAAAGTACAGATGAATTGAAATCATACCTTTGTCATTCGTGACGAGGTTAAAGTTTTGTAGTAGTCTGTAATGCCATTGCTTGAGGTTGTAGTACAGCACATTTCCACATGGTAGTGAAGGCGACCCACTCCTCTGACTCCAACGTGAGATGTTGCAGTGCAGCGCATTTTTGGATGGTAGTGAAGGGTGCTGAATTGTTGAATAAGATCAATCATGGTTGAAGTACAGCAAAATTTCACATGGTAGTGAAGGCATTCAATTGAGCAGTCATTAGGTATTTAGACAATTACATTATGAAAGCTAAATTCAACAATTAATTGAAATCACGCTTTTATATAGTATATATGATGAAACAGAAAGGAATCTTTGGTTATGAGTGATGAAAAAGGACGATACATACTTACGTTGCCCTTGAAAACGGAAGTATACCAAGAACACATTTTAGAAAAACGTTTTAGACTAGGAGAACACCTCTATAATAATTTCTTGAACTTTGAAAAAAAGAAGTTTCATGAAATGACGAAACGTAAAGATTATAGAGATGCTCAAAACCTTATAAAAGAGTTGACAATTCAAATCAATTCATTGGATGAATTTAAGGAATCAAAGCAATTGATTCAGGAATTAAGGAAGCAGAGAAAAGAACAATATGACATCATTTATAACATCAAAAAGATGTTTGATTGGTCTGAATTTGGCTTTATCAATGATATGAAAAAGTATCGCAAGTATTATAAAGCAAATTTAAACTCTACAATTTGTGATAATCTATCAGGAAGGTGTTTCAAGGCATTTGAAAAGATGGAATCAGAACTTATAAAAGATCAATATCGAAATGATGAGGATAAAGTAAATCCTTGTGTGCATTATAAAAGAAAGGATTCTTTAAGATGTCTTACAGCAAAAAAGAACTCGACTGGAATTCGATTCAGTCTTGATGAAGGAAACAGAATCGGTACAGTGAAATGGCAAGGTCTTGTATTTTCGATTGATTTATCTAAATGTACATTGTATGAATGGCAGGCATTGCAATCGGAGATCTGCTACTGTGCTGTAAAACGTGAAAAGATCAAAGGAAAATGGAAATATTATATCCAGATCACTTTGAAAGGGCATGTACCTGATAAATTCAATAAACAGACAGGTGAATTGAAAAGACAGCTAGGAAAAGGCAATGTCGGCTTGTACTTTACAAGTACAAGTCTTACGGTTTCAACAGAAAATGGTGTTAAAACATATCCTTTGGAAATCAAAAATAATGAGGATGAGAAAACTGAATTATTGCAGAAGATGGATGCTTCCAGACGTGCTACAAATCCAGACAACTACAATGAAGATGGAACAAGCAAAGAAAAAAGTGAAATCAAAGGATGGCATTTTTCAAAAGCTTATAAAAAATATCGTGCTGAACTTTACGAAATTTACCGCAAGGAATGCGAGGAAAAGAAATTGTTGCAGGAAATCCTTGCAAATGAAGTCATTGCATCTGGTGATGTGTTTAATTGTAATAAAATGGACTTTAAATTTCTTCAAAGAAATTTGGGTAAAAAGATTCAGTCTGCCAGTCCAGCCATGTTAAAAACGACAATTGAAAGAAAGCTTTCGTATCACGATGTTTCTATCAATGAAATCAGCTATTCGAAATTAAACCCTATTTTTGAAGAAAAAATCGTAAGTAAAAAGGATTTAGAAGAAGTGGCTGCACTCATTCGCCAGTTTTAGTTAAATATATAAATTAAGGCAGTTTGCCTTAATTATTTTATAAGGTCGATTCACGGACCTTGGCAGTAATGCCGAAAGTACAGATGAACTAAAATCACATCTTTGTCATTCGTGGAGAGGTTAAAATTTTGTAGTAGTCTGTAATGCCATTTAAGGTTGCAGTACAGCACATTTTCGGATGGTAGTGAAGGCGGCTTTTCTGTCGGCTTTGATGATTGCTAGTTGCAGTACAGCACATTTTCGGATGGTAGTGAAGGATAACTGCTCAAATGATATTCCACCTTCCGGTTGCAGTACAGCACATTTTCACATGGTAGTGAAGGAGTTGGAAAATACAGAGGTAAGTACTTCAAGTTGCAGTACAGCACATTTTCACATGGTAGTGAAGGATAGCCAGGTCATTGAATTGTTGATGGAATGTTGGACGTTAGCACGCTTTCATATGGTAGTAAATGTAAATATGCAATTGCACCACTCATTTAAATGGTGCAGGAGAATAAAATAGTATAAACAAAGATTTAAAAGCCAGTATTGGCTTTTTTTTAGAATGGAGATAAATATATGTTTTTAACTGAAAAAGAATTAAAGGATGCTTTCTGGAAAAGCTACAACAATAAAGGACGAGCTGTGAAATGGCAGTTTGAATGTCCTGTTCGAGAAGGTAATACAGATTTAATGACATTGGAAAAATATCAGGAAAACTGGCAAATCAATGCATTTGAATTTAAATTGACGGATATAAAAAAAGTACTTTTACAGGCAGAAGGAAATTTACCTTACTGCAATAAAAGCTGGATCGTGATTCCGGAAGAGAAGAAAGATGTCATTTTAAATCGCTACATGAATTATTTGAATGAAAAAAAATATATTGGAGTGATTGGAGTCCAGGCAGGTGGACGTTACACAATTATTTTTCAGCCAAAGTTTAAACAGGATATGACTTTCTCTCAAAAGATTTTGAATATGTGCATGGCGGAGGTTTAACTCATGAAGGTTATTATTGCAGAAAAACCAAGTTTGGGTAGAACGATAGCTACTGCGATTAGCAAAAGCCAGAACACAAATGCTTTGAACAACAAAGGTTATATCACTGTTGGGGATTATATCGTGACCTATGCGTATGGACATTTGCTGACTTTGCAGAATATGGATAATTATTTTGGTAAAAAAATCAAATGGAATGAGAATTTACCATTCTATCCTAATCCTTTTAAATTCCAATTGAAAAAGGATAAAGGTGTCAAAGAACAGTTTAATTTAATTTGTGCTTTGATTAACGATAATAAAACAGATGAAATCATTTGTGCAGGAGATGCAGACCGGGAAGGTGAGGTTATTGTACGTTTGATTTTACATTTCGGGTTAAAAGATAGATCAAAACGCATTACTCGACTTTGGTTGCCAGATCAAACAGATAAAACGATTGTTACACAGCTAAACCAGCGAAAGGCTGATTCAGAATACAATAATTTATACAACGAAGGTGTTGCACGTATGTATTTGGACTGGCTTCTAGGTATCAATTTAACAAGAGATGTTTCATCAAAAGCGAACAGTCTGTTGAATATCGGGCGAGTAATCTGTCCAATCGTCATCGAAATATATAACAGACAAATTGCAATAGAGCATTTTATTCCCGAAAAATATTATGCGGTTGAATCGAATGTTAATGGATTGAAACTATCTTTAAAGGATAAATTTGCATTGAATGAGAATGACAAGATCAATTTAATTTGTAACGATCTAAATTCTAATAAAGGTATCGTAACAGATATTCAAACAAAGGATGTCGAAAAACAAAGTCCCAAGCTGTTCAGCTTGAGTAAATTACAAGGCTACTGTGGGAAAAAATTTAAACTAAAGCCTGCTGAAACTTTAGCAGTTGTTCAGAGCTTGTATGAAAAAGGTTTTGTTACATATCCAAGAACCAATACAGAATATCTGAGTGAAAATGAAAAGCAGACTGTTCTTCACTTGTTGGAAGTGCATGACAAAAATAATGTTCTGCTATTTAAAGATTCAAAACGAATTTTCGATGATTCTAAAATTGAATCTCACTCTGCATTAATGCCGACTGATAAAATAGCCAATTATGATTCTTTTTCATCAAACGAAAAGAAGGTATATCAGGCCATTTTTGCCCGTTTTAATTCTGTTTTTTGGAAAGAACCTTGTATCGTTACAGAAACAGAAGCAACGATTCACGTTGGCAGACAGTTTCCAAATGATTTAAAAATCAAGGGTCAAGCTGTTAAATCAAAGGGATGGATGCGTGTTTATGGTGATGATTCAGTTGATAAAGCGATTCCACTGTTGTCGATAAATCAAACTTTAGATGTTGATTTTAAACCAGTGGAGAAGAAAACACAGCCACCTAAACCATATACAGTTGAAAGCCTTGGTAATTGGATGGTTCATCCATTCAAAAAGATCACTGATACAGAAGATGATGAATATCAGGCATTACTGAGTGGCTGTGAAATTGGAACAGAAGCGACTCGATCAGGAATTATTGATAAAGCAATCCAGACGGGATACATCAGTCTGACTGACAATGTATATTCGATTGAAGATAAAGGCAGATACATGGTTGAATTTTTAAATAAATCAAATCTTGACCTTTCGCCACAGCGTACTGTAGAACTTCAAAAAGATCTAAAAAAAGTATACAATTCAAAAATCACAGTAGATGAATGTGTTCATAATGCGATTGCTTTTTTAAATCAGTACTTTGAAAATGCAAGCAACAAGGAAATACCGAAATCTCAGTTTAAAAATGAACCTGAATCTTTAGGATGCTGCCCATGGTGCAACCAACCTGTTTATGCATTTAAAAGTGCAAAAGGTTTATTTTTTACGCACAGTAAAGATGATAGAGAAAAATGTTCGTTCGCACTCTATGAAAAGCAAAAGATTTTCGGTGCAGAATACCATTTTACAAATAAAAAAGTAGAAGCATTGCTTGCTCATAAACTGCCTAAGATCGATTTAGTAAATAAAAGTGGAGTGCCTTATACAGCAGGTCTTGATATTCTTTCAGAACCGCATGAATTCAACGGAAGAAAATATCCTGCTTTTAAAACACAGCTGTTGAATAAAAAATAGAATTAAGGCAAGTTGCCTTAATTCTGAAAGGGAATGATTATAGTGGATATAAATCACTCTTTGATCGTTGGAGATTTGTTTGAATTGTGATTGACACAATTATTATGTCTAAATTTGTATACATTTATGTACTAGGATATAGATAGATATAAAGTAGTCTATCAATGTCCTATTTTTTATTTATGGACTAGTCTATTTATTTATAGACCTTTTTTTGTTAAAATGAGGAGGTTAAATGATGTTTTACGGATATCATCGTGTAAGCACGAAGGAACAAAATTTAGAGCGTGGAATCAAAGGGATTGAAGATTTCTGCAAAAGCAGGAATTACAAACTTGAAAAAGTATTTGTAGACAAAATGTCTGGCAAAACGATTGACAGACCAAGATATACAGTGCTTAAAGAGGATGTGTTGCGTGAAGGTGATACCTTAATCATTTATGAGTTAGATCGTCTAGCTAGGGATAAGAAAGCTATATCAGATGAATTACGTTATTATGATGAACATAATATACGTGTAATGATTTTGGATATACCCACAACCACAACAGATTTACCAGATACAGATGCAATGAACAAACTGATTGTTGAAACAATCAATAAAGTCATCATTGATGTCTATGCAATGTTAGCCGAAACTGAGTTGCAAAGAAAAACAAAAAGGCAGCAGGAAGGCTTGATTGCAATGAAAGAACGTGGTGAGTGGGATAATTATGGAAGACATCGTGTTATGAGTTTGCCTGACTTTGAAAAAGAATATCAAAACGTGAAAGATGGCAAAATCAGGAGTCTAGAGTTAATGAGAAAACTCAATATGAAAAAATCAACGTATTTTAAATATGTTCGTGAAATCAAATTAATGGATGGTAATTGTACTGATTAGAATAAGATATGCGTCTTGTTGGGTAGGAAAATAATCGAAGATCAAAATGTCGAGTATGAATATGTCGATTAGATGCAGAGAATTAGCAGAAGCAGTAGATTTTATGTGATGTGTGGATGACTTGATGAGTTATCCATATATCCACGAAAAAAGAAAGGATGTATTTATAAATGGCAAAGAAAGAAGTAAAAACCGATTTATGGGTTGCTTCTCAGTTGGATAAATGCAAGATACAGTTTACAGCACAGGGAAGTGATGTAAAAGAGATTGACGAAGCTCTTTCCACTGCTTCTAAGCGTGGAACAGGAAATGCTGGTTATCCTGAGTATGTAGCTGTTGTAAATGACTTTGTAATTGTCATAGAGGATAAAGCAGATTTAGATAAGCATACAAAATTAACTGACACAGCACTCATTGAGACAACAACAAAAGCAATCACTGACTATGCTGTGAATGGAGCGTATTTCTACGCAAAGCATATAGCACAGAACAGCTCGTTTAAGAAGGTATTTGCTATTGGTGTATCAGGGGATGCAAAGCATCACAAGATTACACCTCTGTATGTTGACGATAGAGAAGGATATATTGAACTAGAAGACGTTGAATCATTTACAATGTTCAATCAACAGAATATCTATGAGTATTACTTGAGGAACGTTCTGAAAGAAAAGACTGATGTTGAGAAGACAACTGAGCAGATTCTGAAAGATGCATCAACACTTCATGAATATCTTCGTACTTACGGTTCTTTAAAAGATCAAGACAAACCGTTGGTTGTTTCAGGTATTTTGCTGGCGTTGGATGAAATTGAAAGTGGAAGTTTTTCGATTAGCTCATTGACAGGAGATGACGTTGAGACAGACGGTGAGAAGATTTATAACGCAATCCAGAAGCGTTTAAAACGTTCTAATGTCGGACCAGATGCCAAACGTGATAAACTTATGAGTGAGTTTGCTATTATTAAAACCAGTGCCAGATTGAATGAAATTGATGATAAATTGAAAAAGACACCATTGAAATATTACGCTGAGTTCTTGAAGACCAATGTATTTGATAATATCAAATATAAATCATCAGCAGAGGATTTTATTGGTCGTTTTTATGGTGAATTTATGAGTTATTCAGGTGGTGACGGACAAACTCTTGGTATTGTGCTTACACCTGCTCATATTTGTGAATTATTCTGCGACTTGTTGAATGTACAACCGAATGATATTATTCTTGACCCTACATGTGGAACTGCTGGATTTCTTGTGGCAGCAATGCACCATATGATTTCAGCAACAGAGAATGAAACAAAGAGAAAGAACATCAGAAAAAAACAATTGCATGGTTATGAATTACAGAGTAATATGTTTGCGATTGCTTGTACAAATATGATTCTTCGTGATGATGGTAACAGTAATATTTGGTGTCAGGATTTCTTGAAACAGAATCCGGCACAGGTGCAGTTAAAAGGTGCTACTGTTGGTATGATGAATCCCCCTTACAGTCAGGGGACTAAAGATGACCCTTCGCAATATGAGCTTTCATTTGTTGAACATCTACTTGATTCTCTTGTAGTTGGTGCAAGAGCAGCTGTAATCGTTCCACAGTCATCTATGACAGGAAAAACAAAAGCAGAACAGGCATTTAAAGCAAGTATCATGAAAAATCATACATTGGAAGGTGTAATTACTTGTAATACTGATACGTTCTATGGCGTAGGCACAAATCCGGTTATTGCTGTATTTACAGCACATGAACCACATCCAGAAGACAAGTTATGCAAGTTCATTGATTTCAGAGATGATGGATATGAAGTAAGGGCACATGTTGGACTTGTTGAAGGTGACAGTGCGAAAGATAAGAAGCAACATCTTCTTGATGTATGGAATGGTCGTGTTGAAGCACCGTCAAAATTTTGTGTAGAATCAACAGTACAGCCTGATGACGAATGGTTACATAGCTTTTATTATTTCAATGACGAAATTCCATCGGAATCCGATTTTGAAAAAGCGATTGGTGATTATCTGAGCTTTGAATTTTCTATGGTAATGCAAAATCGTGAGTACCTGTTTACAGGGGGTGAATCGGATGAGATTGAGTGATAGAGAATGGAAGATTTTTATTATTGGAGATTTGTTTTCTATCAAGCGACCAATAGCCAGGAATAAAGACCATTATGAAAATGGTAATGTTCCATTTGTTGCATCAGGAAGTGGGAATAACGGTGTTATGAAATGCTGTAAGCCTCATAAAAATGAAGAATTGGATAATGCTGGATGTATTACAGTTAGTCCTGTTGATGGAAGTGCATTTTATCAGCCGTATAATTTTTTGGGACGAGGTGGAGCTGGTTCATCAATTTTAATGTTGTATGCTGACAATATAAATTTATACAATGGTCAGTTTATTGCAAAGATGATTGCAAATACTTGTGCATGTAAATATACATATGGACACATGGGTAATAAGGATAGTATTAAGCGTGAAAGAATTATGCTTCCTGTTGATGATAATGATGAACCAGATTATCAATTTATGGAAGATTACATGAAAGAACTGATGACAGCAAAACGCAAACAGTATCAGAAATATGTAGAACAACGTCTTGCGGAATTCGGTATTGATGATATGAAAATACCGATGCGGGGGGGGTATAACCTCGACTTAGAATCAAGAGAGTGGAAGAAATTTAATATTAATGATATTTTCGTAGTAGGTCATGGATTCTATAATAAAAAACCGCCTATGTCTGAAAATGGCAATTTTCCTTTTATAGGTGCATCAGGTGAAAATAATGGTGTCACTGGTTTTACGACGAAAGAAGATGTTGAAAATAATTCAAAACTTGGCTATGGAACAAATGAACCGCTTGACAAAAAAATATTTTTAAAAGGTCATCTTTGTGTAGTTAATAATGGTTCTGCTATTGGTTATACATATTATCAACCAGATAATTTTACGTGTACTCACGATGTTAATCCTTTGTGGTTGAGAAGTTGTAAAATGAATAAATATTTGGGATTATTTTTATCACAGATGATAAAAAATCAGGGTATTTGTTTTGCATATGCAAGGAAGTGGAGACCTAGCCGAATGGTTCATTCATGTGTTATGCTTCCTGTCAATGATAACAATGAACCGGATTATGAGTTCATGGAAGAATGTGGACGACAGATGATGGCAAAGAAGTATATTCAGTATTTGAAATATCTTGAATCCACATGTGAATCTTCGGATTTATTGTTGAAGTGATTCTATTAGTATATAATGTAATCGGGTGGATAGAAAATGGTATCAAAATATAAAGAAGGGGACAAAGTATACTTTGTTTCTAGTTCAGTTTTCGTAAAAGAAGCGACTGTCATACGTTCAAGTGGGGGATTTGTAACAATAAAATTTGCTACAAATAATGGCAATGACGGACCTTCTGGTATCAGAGTACGTGAATCGAAAGTGTATCGTACTGAAGAAGAAGCAAATGAAGTTGTTCAAATGAATAAAGCTAGACAGGTGAACAGTCGAAAGTTATAATGTTAGAGCTGTTCATCTTCCTAACAAATTTGGATAGCCGGCTATTTCATATTATATGGAATAGCTTTTTTTAATTTTTGCTTTACTATCGACCAATTTTGAAATTTCGGTCGATGACAAATAATTCTTTTTTTGTATGATTGATATGTATGAAAGGTTGATGTTATATGGTACAAGAAAAGAAATCGAAGAGACTATCAAGAAAACTACAAAAATCTTATGTTATAAAAACAGATATAGATGAATTAAGTGATGTGTTGTGTGAATTGTTGAAATTATTAAAAATAGAGGAACTACATATCATGACTTATAAGGATAGAATTGATGTTTTTGCAACTAAAGAAATGACTCCATTACATGTGGAATTGTATGAAAGATTTTTTAGTTTACATCCTGCTGATGCTGAAAAGGAAGAACTTTTAAAGGAACAAATATACCACGATTGATTATTAAAAAAGAATTGTGAGTATATAGTTAATGGAAATCTGATTATGTTACCATGGTGAGCCTATGGAGGTTTTTTATGACAAAATTTGTTGCAATGTATTTGCGTGTTTCGACTTTCGATCAGGCACACAATGGATATGGTTTAGGAGATCAGGAAGTACAGTGCAGAAAATATATTGATTTATATTTTCCAAATGATGAAGTGAAGATTTACAAGGATGATGGATATTCTGCTAAAAATCTTTCAAGGCCTGAGATGAAAAGAATGTTAGATGATGTGTACAAAAGAAAGATACATACTATTGTTGCTTTTAAATTGGATCGGCTTACCAGAAGCGTTATAGATACGTATAAATTGATAAAGACTGTAATGGAATATGATTGTTCGCTTGTAGCGGTTGTAGATCGTATAGACATTTCTTCGGCCAATGGAAGAATGTTAGTTGGTATTTTATCGGTAATCAGTCAATGGGAGCGTGAGGTAATAAGTGAACGTACTGTTGCGGGTTTAGAACAGATGGTAAGAAGTGGTAAATATCCGTATGGCGGTAGAGATCCATTTGGATGGACCAGAGATAAAAATGTTCTAAAGATTGTTCCAGAGGAAGCTGACATCATCAAGGATATGACTCAAAAATATGTGTATGAGGGATATGGGATTGATGATCTAAGAATATATTTAGAGAAAACGTATGGGATGAAAAAGAAATGGTATTTTATCAGGAATTGTTTAATAAACAAGCGAAATATAGGTATATTTGAATATCGTGGAGTGGAATATGATGATGTAGTGCCAGCTATTATAGATAAAGACCTATATGATAAGGCGGTAGAAAAAGCAACGCATAGAAACGTATCAATGCCACATCAGGAAATGTACTTATTTCATGGAATTGTACATTGTAAGTGTGGTAAACGATGCGATCACGTAAGTACTGTAAAAACAAAAAACAAATATAGACACACCTATTATTATTACTGGTGCCCAAAATGTAATAAACGTGTAAACCAAGATAAACTCTTTAATCAGATAGTTATACCACTTGGTTTGCATATCAACAGCAACAAAACATCCGAACAGCTAAAAAAGCTAGAAGATGATTTGTTGTTTTTTAAAGACAGAAGATCACAAATATTAGATGATTATATTAACGGAAGCATAGATGTTACAACGTATGACCTTTCTATGAAGAAAGTAAAGAAAATGATTTTTGATATTGGCAAGAAAATAAAAGAATTTGATGAATCGGGAATTCGTCAGCTGATCTATGCGGATCGTGTGACTAAACGAAAATTGATTCAGACTCATATTAGCTATATCACGTATGATTTTGAATTAGGCGATGTTACGAATATAGTTTATAAAGTATAGTGGATTATTAGTAATGGATATTATGTATTTGTTTTTGAACTGTTCATGATATATAATTCAAGTAGTACATTGAATGCCATTTTTGGCATAGAGAAAAAGAGGACGGCAATCCTCTCTTTTTTTCGTGAGTTTTAACAATAGGTTATATGCGGAATTGTATTGAATGGTTATGAAGTATGTATTCTCATACAAGGAATAAGTTGTAGTTATAACCCATAGTAAGAATTGGTACTGTTAAATATAATAAAAATGTTGTAAAATTTTTTTATAAAACGCTTGACTTAATAATGGGTATCTATTATTATATAAGCGTAGAGAGGAAATAACAAAGATGAATTATGATGCTAAGCAACGTAAGCTGGAAAAAGAAGCAGAATATGCCAAAAACAATCTAATTCAAAAGCCTATAAAGTTTAATTTAAAAACTGAATCAGATTTAATTGAGTGGGTAGAATCTTTGAAAACTCCATATCAAACTTATGTCAAACGATTGATACGTGATGACATGAATAAAAAAAAGCAGGAAACTGCATAAGTGTTTCCTGTCGGTAGATAGTTATTTGAAAATTGAATGACTTTGAATTAGTAAAAATAAAAGGCAATGTTCGCCATCGCCAAATTTTGAATGTTACCTTTTATTTTGTATCCAAACTATAACTATTCAAACTGGACGAATATATATATATATATATACGCTTTTTAATTAGTATAGCATAGAAAGCTTGATGGCAGGGGTAGTAGGACTCGAACCCACATCAACGGTTTTGGAGACCGCTATCTTAGCCTTTGGACGATACCCCTAAGTGCCCGTTAATGATATCATGAATTAAATGGTTGTGCAAGCTCTTTTTTTAAAAAATCTCAATTGACAATAATATGAGGGTTACTTATAATTAATTAGGTATTGTAAAGAACATACCTAAAAGGAGGCTCTTATGTCAAGCCAAGTAGTTGTAGGTACCCAATGGGGCGATGAGGGTAAAGGAAAAATCGTCGATGTTTTAGCAGAAAAGGCGGATATGATCGTTCGTTTCCAAGGTGGAGATAACGCAGGTCATACAGTCATTGTAAATGGTAAGAAACATGTATTGCACTTATTACCAAGTGGTGTTTTACACGAAGAAGCAACTTGTATTATTGGTCCAGGAGTTGTTTGTAACCCATTCGTATTATTAAAAGAAATGGAACAATTAGAAAAAGATGGTTTATCAATGAAACACATCATTATTAGTGACCGTGCACAGATGTTAATGCCATATCATCAATATCAAGATGAATTAGAAGAGCAAGCAGCATCTAATAAAATCGGAACTACAAAACGTGGAATTGGTCCATGTTATGCAGATAAGTATGCTCGTCATGGTATTCGTTATCATGAATTTAAGGATTTTGAACATTTTAAAGTTCGTTTAAAAGACTGTTTAGATTTCAAAAACAAATTATTTACTGCTGTATATGGTGGAAAAGCTATGGATTACGATAAGATGGTAGCTGATTTTGAAGCTATTTATGATCGTATTGTCCCTATGATCCAAGAAACAACACACTTAGTCAATGAAGCATTGGATGAAGATAAGACAGTATTGTTTGAAGGGGCTCAGGCAGCTATGCTTGATATCAACTATGGAACATATCCATATGTAACTTCTTCAAGTCCAACAAGTGCTGGTGTTACTACAGGTGCTTGTATCGCACCAAGTCGTATTCAGACTGTTGTAGGTGTTGTTAAAGCATACTCAACACGTGTAGGAGAAGGACCATTCGTTACTGAATTATTAGATGAACAAGGTGAATGGATTCGTGAACACGGTGGAGAATATGGAGCTACTACAGGTCGTCCTCGTCGTTGTGGATGGTTGGATCTATTGACTGTAAAACACGCAAACTTAATGAGTGGATTAACAGATATCGTTATCACTAAGATTGACGTATTAGACGGTTTAGATGAAATCAAGGTTTGTGTTGGATACGAAATTGATGGTAAAGAATATAATTATATTCCTAGTGATCAGGCAGATGTTGCCAAAGCTAAACCAATCTATAAGACTTTTAAAGGTTGGAAGACAGATATCACTAAGATGTCTACAGTCGATCAATTGCCTCAGGAATGTTTAGACTATGTACACTTCATTGAAGAATTCACAGGCGTACGTGTTTCTATGATTTCTGTAGGACCAGATCGTGTTAATAATATTTACGTACATGAGATCAAGTAATTTGATCTCTTTTTTGATAATATAGAATTGGTGGTGATTTTATGATACTCGATACAATTCATGGACATTATAATTCCTTCTTTGACTCTGAAAAGAAGATTGCGGATTATATAATCCAACATCCAAAAGAAGTGGTGAATATGACGATTAAGGAGCTTGCCCAAGCATGTAATACTTCGCAGGCGAGTGTTTCGCGTTTTGCCAGAAAATGTCAGATGGATAGTTTTCATCATTTAAAGGTGAATTTGGCTAGGGATTGTGTCAATGAAATCGAACAAAAATCAAATACCATTTCTACAAGTGATATTTCAGGTTCTTTAGAAACCATTCTTTCCAATAAGATTTCAGAACTTACGGCTACAATTCGTAATATAGATGTGAATCAATTGAGTGTGATTCTTTCTTTGATTCAAAATGCCAAACACGTACTTGTGTGTGCCGTAGGAAATACGATTCCGGTAGCGCTTGATTGTATGTTCAAATTTAACGAGATTGGTATTCCAACATTTACTTCAACAATTTGGGAGAATCAGGCCTCTTATGCGCTAGGACTAGATGCAAGTGATGTAGTGATCGCCATCTCAAATAGTGGGGAGAGCAGCCAAGTCTTTACGGTTTGCAGGGAAATGAAAAAGCGTGGGGTACCTACAATTGGAATTACGAATAATGAGGATTCAGTTGTTGCCAAAGAATGTTTATATCATATTCAGACGTCTACGCGTGAAAAGCTATTTTTAAATGAATTTTGTTTTTCAAGAATTTCTGTGGCGACCGTCATTGAAATTTTATATTTATTTTTAACGAATGAACGCACAGATAGTTATGATCGAATCAGTCAATGTGAAGAATTATATGCTTCTTTGAAGGTATAGTTCTTCTTTTTTGCGTATGAATTAAAATTACATAAAGTATTTATTGACGAAAATAAATTACATGATATATTGAAGGTGGTGATGATTATGAAAAAGAAATGTGCATTGTATGCATCAAAATTAGTGAAGGATGGAATGGTTGTAGGCCTAGGCGGTGGCAGTACCATTCAATATTTGATTGATTATGTAAGGGATAAAGATATTCAAGTGGTTACACCTTCTGCAAAAACAGCTTTAAAAGCCCAAAAAGAAGGATTAACTGTATTGAATACACAATATGTGGATCATGTTGATATTGCCTTTGATGGATGTGATGAAGTAGATTCAAATCTAAATGCTTTAAAAAGCGGTGGAGGCATTCATACACAGGAAAAGATTATTGCATCTATGGCAGATGAATATATTGTATTGGTTGATGAAACTAAATTTCACAAGACCTTGGCCTTTAAAGCACCTGTTGTAGTGGAAGTATTACCTAAAGCATATAGTATTGTGAAAAAGAAATTAGAAGAATTAAATGGGATTGTTGAATGGCGTAGCGCTTCAAATAAAGATGGTTTTCTCATTAGTGATGAAGGGAATATCTTATTCGATGTGTACTTCAAAAATGTAGAAGATATTCATTTGTTGAATCAAACCTTGTTGATGATGCCTGGTATTGTAGATACAAGTTTATTTGTGGATATATTGACAGGTATGATTCTAGTGAATGATATGGGTGTATTTAAAAAGGAAAAGGATGGAGAATTTCATTCATTATAATCGGGAAATTGTTGGCCCTGGCTGGATTGCGCATGATATGGCCAATGCTTTGATTCAAGAAGATGTTGGTGTTTATGGTGTGGCTTCTGGTCATTATAGTTCCGCTAAAAAGTTTTTCGAAGAATTTTCAATTAAACATGTGCATGAAAATTATCAAGCTATGTTTAAAGATGGAAATATTGATATTGTCTATAATGCGACTCCGCATAACTCGCATTATGAAATTATGAAGGATGCTTTGTTGCATAATAAACATGTCTTTAGTGAGAAGGCTATAATTATAAATTCGGACGAATTGGAAGAGTGTGTTGAAATTGTCAAAGAAAGGCATTTGGCAATCAGTGATGGGGTTACCCTATTTCATATGCCTTTATTTAAAGAGTAAAAAAAGTAATTTCACTCAATTATTTAGGCCCAGTGAAGATGGTTCAAGTCAATTTTGGTAACTTTAAAGAATATGATGTGAACAATCGATTCTTTAATCCGAACCTAGCTGGTGGTGCTCTACTTGATATTGGTGTGTATGCCGTAAGTTTTGCACGTTATTTTATGAAAACAAAGCCAGATATTGTGTTAACTACAATGATACCATTTGAAACGGGTGTGGATGAATCAAGTGGTATCTTACTTCAGAATAAAGAGATGGAGATTGTGATAATTTTTTTGACAATGCGTGCTTAGCAACCAAAAAGAGGCTTGATCGCATGTGAGAATGGGGATATTGAGGTGTATAATTTTCCTAGAGCGGATCATGCGACCGTTACATATACGAGTGATGGACATACAGATCAGATTACTTGTGGAGAAAGTAGTTTGGCACTAAATTATGAAATTTGCGATATGGAAGAATATGTTACGAACTTGAGTGGGGAACAAAATTTAGAATATATTCAAGATGTGAGGGATGTGTTAACTCAAGTACAGAAAGTGTGGGGTAAATATGAATAAAAAATACTTTTTCTTTGACATAGATGGAACACTTACAGATAAATCGACGGGCAAAATTGTACCCAGTGCACAGCTAGCCTTGAATGAGCTTCAAAAGGCAGGTCACTTTGTAGCTATTGCGACAGGTCGTGCACACTATAAAGCACGTAACTTTATGGAAAGTGTGGGTCTTCATGATATGGTTTGTTGCGGCGGTGGAGGTTTAGTCATCAACGATGAATTGATTCAAAATATTCCTTTGGATTTAGAAAAATCAAAGGCAATTGCCAACCAAGCACTATCTTTAGGATATGGCGTTTTATTTGCGCTAGACGATTCGATTAAGGTATATACAAAGGATCATACATTCCAAAATCAAGTGGGTGATCGTAAGGAACCAACGGAATATATTTACGATGAGAACTTAGATGTAGATGCATTGGATGTAATCTATAAAATGTATATCTCAATCCCTAAAGAGAAAGAATCCGAATTGACTTTAAAGGATACATTAGGAAATATGCGTTTTGTACCTGATTATCTAATGTTTCAATATGATGCCAAACACCAAGGCATCTTGGATATGATGCAGCATGTTGGTGGTGATTTAAAAGATGTAGTTGTCTTTGGGGACGACACAAATGATATGGTTATGTTTGATCCGCAATGGACAAGTGTTGCGATGGGAAATGCGTGTCAAGAATTAAAGAATATCGCAACTCTAGTCACAGATACCAATGTGGATGATGGAATTTATAATATTTGTAAGAAAATGGAATGGATTTAAGGCTCTAAAAAGACATTTTTTTGATTTTTATTCGAAAAAGTGTCTTTTTTTTCGTATATGAGTATGTAGGAAATCTCCTACTAGAAAGGTGTACTCATGCGTAGTGCAAATTTATTAAATGATTTCGCCTTTAAGTATGTGTTTGGCGAAGATTGTAAGGAGGCTAATGATGCCTTAAAATCATTACTTACGGTATTTTTAGAAAGGAAGGTAAATCATGTTGTTGTAAAGAATTCAGAACTAGTAAAAGACTATAGTAAAATGAAAAGTCCACGGTTGGATCTTTTAGTCGAATTTGATGATCAAACGACTGTAGATTTAGAAATGCAGTTAAGACAAACCAAAGATCATTTGCCAATTCGCTTTAGTTATTATTTGGCTAGACTTCATGGTTCTCAAGAATTGGAAGGAAAATATTACGGAGAGTTAAAGGAAACGATTGTCTTAGTGTTCTTTAATGTGAATTTAATTGATAATCATAGAATGTGCAACACATTCACATTGAAAAATGAGGATGGCTTATCTTTTGTGAAAGAAACAGAAGATCGTATGAAGTTACGTACAATTGAGATGGCAAAGTTGGATGTAAATAAGCCGCTTGAAGACATGAGTGAACAGGAGAAAATGATTTATTACTTTTTGAATTGCCACAAGGGAATGGATGATAGTAAAATTAAGGTAATGATAGAAAGTGATGGGGTGATTCAAATGTTAGAGAAACGTGTAGAAACCATATCGGATGATGGTTGGAAGAAAATAATAGAAGATTTTCAAAAACTACATGAAAATGAAGAGCGAATGGAACGACAGCTTGAACTTGAAGAGCTTCAAAAAGTAAAAGAAGAGGTTCGAAAATTACAAGAAGAGGCTAAAAAAGCACAAGAAGAGGCTCGAAAAGAGCAAGAAAAGGCTCGTAAAGAGCAAGAAGAGGCTCAAAAAGCAAAAGAAGAGGCTCGAAAAGCACAAGAAGAAGCAAGAAAGGCAATACAAGAAGCTGAAAAAAGTATGAAGATGTGAATAGACAAGTTGAGTATCTGAATCAAGAAATGAAAAAATGATTGAGACAATGCTTTCAAATGGTATGAGTGTATCTCAAATTGCAAAGTCTGTATCTAAAAGTAAAGAAGAAATTATGAATTTGATTTTGTAGTCACCTATATGGTGGCTTTTTATAATATTTTTTTCAAAGTTGGATGTTACTTCATAATAATGATGAAAATAAATGTTACTATAAATAAGTAGGTAATATGCATCCTAAAGCTATTTTGTTAAATTGTAGGTTGTAAAATAAAAAATGTATTGAAATTTCTTGATTATTCAATATTATGTTTAGTAGAAAGTGATAAGAATGCTAACGAAAAGGCAAATTGAAATTATAAAAGAATTAAATGATAAGGACAAACTTACTGCACAAAATTTAGCATCATCTTTACATGTTTCTACAAAAACGATTCGAAATGATATTCATGCGATAAATGCTATGTATCCAAATAGTATTGAAGCTATGCAGGCTTCAGGTTTTAAATTGACGAATAATGAAATCTTTGCTCTTATAAAAAAAACAAAGCTTAATTCAAATAATACGGATGTTGAATTTTTGGTATTAAAACATTTAATGTCTCGAACTAGTACTTACATTGACGATTTATCCGATGATTTGTTTATTAGTAGTACTTCGCTTTTAAAAATAATAAAAAAAATAAATAATTTGTTGGAAAAACAAGATTTTAATTTATCAATCATAAGGAGAGATAACAAGCTTTATTTAATAGGAAGTGAAGAGGAAAAAAGAAAAGCAATCTCATTCACAATATCTCATGAATTCACATCAAATGTTTTAAATATTAATGATTACGCGAATTTTTTTCAAGGCTTAAATTTAACTTTGCTGAAACAAAAGACAATTGGGTATCTTAATGAAAAAAACATCAAAATGAGAGATATTGAATTGATTAGTTTTTTATTGCACGTAGCAATTATGATAGATCGTATAAAAAATAAGCATAATGTAGTATATGATAATTACAAGAATATAGACTCATATTTTATAGATTTAGCAAATGGATATCTACGCTTGTTGCAGCAAATTAGTAATGTTACATTTAATGACAGTGAAATTAATTATTTGGCTACTTTATTTGCAGGTAAGGTAGATATTAATACAAGTGAAAATACGGATAAAATTAAAATGTTAATTGATTTTATGTTAAAAGATATAAATGAAATGTATGGTATAGATTTTCAATCAGATGAACAGTTAAAAGATAATTTAATTGCACATCTAATTGGTTTACAAAATCGAATTAAATATAATACTTTTTTAATGAATCCCATGATAGAAGATATAAAACGTAGGTTTCCTATATTATTTGATATTAGTGTCTATATGGCGGATCAAATTCAAAGTTTTTATCATGTTCGTCTATATGAGGAAGAAATAAGTTATCTTACACTTCATTTAATGGGTTCTTTGGAACGTAACGGAGAAAGAGAAAGCAAAAATATTGTTATCATCTCACCTGTAGGTAAATCTGGTATGCAGTATTTTAATAGAAGACTTAATCATTTGCATCAATATGACGTTTATATTAAATCCATATTATCGTGTTTCGAATATGATAAAGTTCAACTTTATCATCCTGATTTAGTTATTAGTTTTGATGACTCCATTAAAATTAAGGAGTATCCGATTTACTACGTCAAGAATCTTTTAAATGATGAAGATGTTGAAAATATTTATAATATGTTACACCAAAATCATAAAGGAAATAAATGTTCGGACTTTTTTGAGGAAGAATTGTTTTTTTCTAAAGAGAATTTTGATTCAAAAGAAATGGTTATTCACTTTCTTAGTGATAAATTAGTTGAGAAGGGCTATGCAGACAAAAGATTTGAATCTTTAGTGTTAAATCGCGAAATAGTGGCTCCAACAGCGTATGGTAATTTATTTGCGATGCCTCATCCGATAAAAAAAGAAGGATTTGAAAATAAGATTGCTGTTTGTTCGTTGAATAAAAGTATAAATTGGGATGATAAAAAAGTTAGACTGATATTTTTAATTTGCTTAAATAAAGATAGCCAAGAATCTTGCTTTGATGAACTGTTTGATCGAATTGTTAGTATATTGGATAATCCTGAAAAAGCAGAGGCTTTAATAAAAGAGGATAACTATTCAAAGTTCCTAAATCTTTTCTTTGAATATTAAAATTATTTTTGTTTTTAACAACTGTACAACACAAAATGAGCGCGAATCCTTAAACTAAAGGATAAACGTTCTTTTTTTGTTACAAAATTGTATATGTATTTGGGATTTGAAAATGAGTTTATTGAACATGTAGATGTTATTTAGCTAAGTTTTGTTTGAGTTATAAAGAAAATTGAATTTAAATGATTTGGATTTTGTTGTGTTAGATATAGTTCTTTTATGAATTGTTAAGCGAACGTATTTTCCATTTATAAGTGGAAAATCTGGTTTTTACCAATTGTAAAATTAGTTTTACAATTTTTGTGTATAAAGAAAGGATTTAAAGACATGGATATGGAAATAAGCTGTATGCAAATGATTTTGCATAGTGGAAATTCTCGTGGTGATTCTAGTGAAGCTATTGAATGTTTGAAAGAAAAACAATTTGATAAAGCAACGGAATTATTAGAAAATGCTAAATCAGAATTATTGTTAGCACAAAAAACTCACGCAGAATTGTTAAGAACAATGACAAACGATGAAGCAATTCCTATGAATTTATTATTGGTGCATGCGGAGGATCATGTGGCAAGTTCGGAAGTGGTTTTAACTATGGCAAATGAATTGTTTGTAGTTTACTCAATTTTGAATGAAGGAAAGGTGTATTAGAATATGGGACTAAAAAAAGATTTCCTTTGGGGTAGTGCAACCGCTTCTTATCAGTGTGAAGGTGCTGTAAATGAAGGTGGAAGGGTTCCAAGCATGTGGGACACATATTTGCATGATGGCGGATATGAAACTGGTGATGTAGCAAGTGATTTTTACCATCATTATAAAGAAGATATAAAAATGATGGCTGAAGGTGGTCAAAATACATTACGTCTATCATTGGCATGGCCAAGAATAATCAAAAACATCAAGGGTGAAATCAATGAAGAAGGTGTTGAATTTTATCGGGATGTTTTAAAAACTTGTCAACAATATGGAATTACACCATTTGTAACAATTTATCATTGGGATTTACCCCAATATTTAGAAGAAAAAGGTGGTTGGCTAAATGAAAAAACATGTTATGCATTTGAGCAATATGCAAAAGTATGTTTTGAAAAGTTTGGCGATTTGATTGAATATTGGGTAACGTTTAATGAACCTAAATGGTTTACTTTTAATGGCTATATGGTTGGAAATTATCCTCCAGGACATCATAGTGCTCAAGAAATGATTATTGCAGCATATCATGTTATGTACGCAAGTGCACTGGGAGTTCGAGCTTTTAAGGAAGGCCATTATAAAGGTATGATTGGTATCGTTCATAGCTTTGGACCTGTAGATGGAATTGATGATACTTTGGCAACTAAAATAGCTATGCGATTTGCAGATAACTATGCAAATAATTGGATTTTAGATACTGCAGCTAAGGGTGAAATACCATTCGATTTATTATGTGTTTTATCTCAAAATTATGATTTGTCATGTATTAAAAATGAACATTTGCCAATTATTAAAAATTATACGGTAGATTTCTTGGGGTTAAATTATTATTCTCGTGTATGGGTAAAACCATATAGTGGAGGAGAGACTCAATTAGTTGTTAATAACAGTGGTAAAGACTTTAAAGGAGAAAGTAAGATTGTTATTAAAGGATGGTTTGAACAGATTATGAATAATCCGGATGCTATCTATACTGAATGGGATGTAGAAATATATCCACAAGGTTTACAGAAAGGCTTAAAACAAGTATGGGAAAAATATCATTTACCTATTTTTATCACTGAAAATGGTGTTGGGGTAAGAGAAGATATCACTGTAGATCAAGTAGAAGATGACTATCGTATTTCATTCATGAATGACCATATTAGTGCGATTATGAATGCAGTTGACGCCGGTGTGGATGTTCGTGGATATTATGCATGGAGTACGTTTGATTTGTATTCTTGGAAAAATGGTGTTGAAAAACGCTATGGCTTGGTAGGTATTGATTTTGATGATAAAGAATTAAAACGTAAACCTAAGAAAAGTTATTATTGGTACAAATCTATTGCTGAAAGTAATGGAGAAAAAATACAAAGAAAGGATTGGTAAAAAAATGAAGGTAATGTTAGTTTGCAATGCTGGAATGTCCACAGGGATTCTAGCTAAAAAAATTGAAGAAGCAAGTGATGGTAAACTTGAATGTAAAGCATATGGGGAAGCTGAATATCTTGACCATATTAAAGAAGGCTATGAATTATTGTTGATTGGTCCACAAATTCGTCATCTAAAAAAACAGATTGAAGAATCCGTATCCATTCCAGTCGATACTATTGCTCCACAATATTATGGAATGATGAATGGTAAAGGTGTTTTTAAAGAAATAGAGAAAAAGTATAACTTGTAAAGATTGCAAAAGGAGAAGATATTTATATGATGGGAAATTTTACAACTTTTCTAGAAGAAAAGTTAATGCCAATTGCTACTAAATTCTCGACACAGAGACATTTAAAAGCAATTCGTGACGCGTTTATTTGTATTATGCCAATTACATTGGCAGGTGGTATTGTATCGGTTATTAGTGCAGCTCCAGCTCCAGAAGGAACAACAAATGGTTTTCTTCTAGCATGGGCAGGTTTTGTAAGTAATAACAATATGATTTTATCTTGGATCAATGCAATTACAATGGGAGCTATGTCATTGTATGTAACAATTGCATTAACATCTTTTTTGGCTAAATCTTATAAATTAGATAATTTATTACCTATTTTATTATCTTTGTGTGGATTTGTTCTTACTTGTGTTGCACCTATAAAATTAGCTTTTGATGGTAAAACAACCGAAATATCTTATTTGGATGGTAAAGGAATCTTAGTAGCTATTTTTATTTCGATTTTAACTGTAGAACTATATCGTATAATGCGTGAAAAGAATTTTGGACGCATTAAATTACCGGATTCTGTGCCTGATTCACTTTCTGAAACATTTGCTTCATTATGTCCTGGAATTGTTTTGATCGCTCTTTATTCAGTTTTATTTATTATATTCTTTAACATGAAAACTACATTACCTGGTTGGGTATATACAAAACTTGCACCAGCATTTACAGTAGCAGATAGTATGCCTTTTGTAGTAATCATGACAGCAATTGTACAATTGTTCTGGTTCTTTGGGGTTCACGATGCAGCTTTCTCAGGAATTTTAGCACCTATTCGTGAAAGTGGATTATCTGTTAATGCGGCAGCTAAGTTAGCAGGACATGCAATGCCTCGTACATTTACGACTCCATTTTGGGTATATTTCTGTATTATAGGAGGATGTGGATCAGTACTTGCTTTAGCAATTTTACTTTGTAAATCTAAATCTAAACAATTAAAAACAGTCGGACGTGTCGGCTTAATTCCAGCATTTTTCAATATTTCAGAGCCAATCATTTTTGGAGTTCCATTAATGTTAAATCCAATTTTCTTTATTCCATTTATTTTAACTTCAACATTAAATTGCTTTATCGCATATTTATGTACTAGTTTAGGTATAATTGGAAAATCATTCGCAATGTTGTCATGGAATATGCCTTCTGTATTTGGAGCATTTTTATCAACAATGGATATTAAGGCTTTGATTCTTGTTGTAGCATTAATCGTATTAGATGGAGTTATTTATTATCCATTCTTAAAAGTTCAAGAAAAAGAATTGCTTGAAGTCGAAGAAGAAGAATGATATTAATTAAGGCGCTATTATGCGCCTTAATTTATTTAGAGGAGGAAATTATGTCAACAGCACACAATAACGCAAATATAGAAGATGTCGCAAAAGTTGTTTTAATGCCAGGCGATCCTTTAAGAGCCAAATTGATTGCCGAGAATTTTTTAGAAAATCCTGTTTTGTTTAATGACGTACGAGGTATGCTTGGATATACAGGAATATATAAAGGACACCGTGTATCTGTCATGGGAAGCGGAATGGGAATGGCCAGCATGGGAATCTATTCGTATGAACTATTTAAATTCTATGATGTAGATGCCATTATACGAGTTGGTAGTACAGGAAGTTATTCTGAAAAATTACCAATGAAGTCTGTAGCTTTAGTCAAGGGAAGCTATTCAGAATCTACCTATGCCTTAGCACAAAGTGGCGATACGGATCGTATGCAATATCCAGATGAAGATTTAAATAAGTTGATTGAAAGTGTAAGTCAAGAAGTTTCAATTCCTGTTGTAAAGACAAATACACATTCTAGTGATGTGTTCTACTATGAAGGGGATTATGAACAACCAGAAAAAATGGTTGAAGAGCAAGATGCACTTTGTGTCGAAATGGAGAGCTTTGCCCTATTCCACAATGCCAAGGTATTGAATAAAAAGGCAGCTTGTTTATTAACTGTATCTGATTCTTTATGCACAAATGAACATTTAAGTACTGAAGAAAGACAAACATCTTTTAATGAAATGATTACGCTTGCCTTAGAAAGTGCGATTCGTTTATGAAATACAAAAAGATAGTTTGTGTCGTTATTGATTCTTTTGGGATTGGACAAGCTACAGATGCCAAAGAATTTGATGATGCAGGTGCCGATACTTTTGGACATATTCTAGAATATCGTCCGAATCTAAAGATAGAGAATCTTTATAAATTAGGTTTGGGAAATCTTCATCCAAATGCAGTATCAAACCAGTCTTTAGGTTACGCCCTTAAGATGCATGAGGCGAGCTGTTCCAAAGATACAATGACTGGTCATTGGGAAATGATGGGAATTCATACGACAAAACCATTTAAAACATTTACTGAAAATGGTTTTCCTGATGAATTGGTTCAGGAATTAGAAAGATTAACAGGCCATGTCTTTATTGGAAATAAAAGTGCAAGTGGAACGGAAATTTTAGATGAGTTGGCCATGGAAGAGATTCAATCGAACGGAAAGAAATTGATACTTTATACATCTGCTGATAGTGTTCTACAAATTTGTGGACATGAAGAAGTGACTGGATTAGATGAGCTATATCGAGTATGTCAGATTGCACGAGAAATAACTCTAAAACCAGAATACAAGGTAGGAAGAGTCATTGCTCGTCCTTATGTAGGAAATTCGGTGGGCCACTTTACACGCACTAGCAATCGTCATGATTATGCATTGTCTCCATCGAGTGAAACCGTTTTAGATGTGTTAAAATCTCATTCATTGGATGTGATTGGCATTGGTAAGATTCGTGATATCTTTAATGGGCAGGGAATCACAAAAAGTATTCATTCGACTTCAAGTCATGAGGGTATGCTTCAAACGATTGAAGAAATGAAAAAAGATTTTACAGGTTTATTATTTACGAACCTTGTGGATTTTGATGCCAAGTGGGGCCATCGAAGAAATGTTTCTGGATATGCTGATGAGCTTGAAGATTTTGATCTTTTATTAGGCCAGCTACTTGGTGTTATTGATTCAGATACACTATTGATTATAACGGCCGATCATGGAAATGATCCAACCTATAAAGGAACGGATCATACTCGAGAGTGTGTACCATGTTTAATGTATTCACCTAGTATGAAAGAACATGGAATATTGGATGATTCAAGTTCTTTTGGTGTTCTTGGTGCAAGTGTTTTAGATAACTTTGATTTATCAAAACCATCTGATTTGATTGGTGAGTCTATTCTTGATTTGACAAAATAGAAAAAATATATTAATTTATTTTAGCGTTTTATTTTCGTTTTGGTATCCCCTATGAAACTGCCAAAACATAGGGGAGGTAATTTTTTATGAATAAAATGGAAAATATGGAAATCAAACAATTGGTGGTTTCTATGAGTTTGCCCATCATCATCTCGATGGTGATACAAGCTTTATATAATATTGTCGATAGTATCTTTGTTGCCAAAATTTCGAGTGATGCCTTAACCGCTGTATCTTTATGTTATCCGGTACAAACCATTATGATTGCGATTGCATGTGGTACAGCCGTTGGCTTTAATACATTGCTTGCACGATACTTAGGTGAAAAGAAATTTGATTATGCGAATAATACAATGATGCATGGAATCTTGTTAGGATTTGTGAATGGACTAGTCTTTTTAGTTTTAGGTTTACTTTTTTCTAATGTATTCTTATCTTTGTTTACATCTGATCAGAATGTAATTCCATTAGCCAATACGTATATCCGTATTTGTACGATGTTTTCATTTAGCGTCTTTGTACAAATCATTTTCGAAAGAATTATGCAGGCAACAGGAAATGCCATCTACAACATGGTTATGCAAGGAGCAGGAGCCATTATTAATATTATTCTAGATCCAATCTTGATCTTTGGATGGTTTGGTCTACCTGAAATGGGTGTTGCCGGAGCTGCCATTGCGACCGTTATTGGACAGTTTTGTGCCATGATTATTGGATATGTTATTACGAAGGTAAAAATAAAAGAATTGGATATTCATATGCATAATTTTTCCTTTTCGATATCTATTCTACGTAAAATCTATAAAGTAGGAGTACCTGCCATCTTAATGCAGTCCGTATTAAGTTTTATGACTGTTTTTATGAATATGATTCTAGCACCAATCTCAGCTATGGCGATTACTGTCTTTAGCGTTTACTATAAATTACAGAATTTCTTGAATATGGCAGTGCTTGGAATTACCAATGCCTTGATTCCAATTGTTGCCTATAATAATGGGGCCAACAGAAAAGATCGAGCAATTGAAGCTATACAATTTTCAATGATTTTATCGATTTTCATTATGGCTGTAGGAACGATTGTATTTCAATTATTCCCTAAACAATTATTAGCCATGTTTAGTGCGAATGATCAAATGTATGGATTAGGAATACCCGCATTAAAAATCATTAGCTTAAGCTTTGTATTTGCGGGTATCAGTATGGTTTTATGTGCTGCCTTCCAGGCTTTAAATAAGGCAAATACTTCGTTAGTGATCACTTTGGCTAGACAACTTGTCATTTTGATTCCATTGACATATGGCTTAATGAAGTGTTTTGGCATTCATGTAGGTTGGTATGCCTTTGTCGTTACGGAATTTATATGTACTATGTATTCATTATTTGAATGGAGAAAAATAAAAAGGTAGCATTTGCTACCTTTTTGCGTATTTAAATGTATACATACAAATGGATGTGGCAATGGCCACGTTTAAACTTTCAAAAGTTTCCATTTCAATTTTGACAATATGATTACTTAAATCAATTAATTCCTTACGAACACCCTGACCTTCATTACCAACTAGAATTGCGTATTTTTCACTTGGTTTAATATCTTGAAGATCCTTGTGATTGTCATGTAAAGCTGTGGCATACACTTCAATATTTCTTTCTTGAAGCTTTTTAATTTCTTCTACTAAATCCGTTTGGATAACAGGAATATAGAATAGGGCTCCTTGACTGGACTGAATCGTTTTTGGATTGTAGATATCGGCACAACCCTTTGACATATAAATGCAGTCAATGCCAAAAGAATGAGCGGTTCTTAAAATCGTACCTACATTTCCTGGATCTTGTACATTATCTAGTAATAGAATACTATTTTCTTTTTCTGGTTTTAAGTTTAATTTTTTACATACACCAATCATTTTAGAATTTGAATTCTGGTTTGACAATTTGTTTAATACTTGTTGCGTTACGGTTTCATAGTTAAACTCTATTGGACATTCGAGTCCTTCAAGGATAAATAATTCTTGTAGAGCATTTGCGTTAAATGCTTCTTTAACCATATGTTCGCCTTCGACGAGAAATAGATTTGTCTTATCTCTTTCTTTTTTTTGAATCAGTTTGGCGTATTCTTTTATTTTTTTATTGTTTACAGATTGAATCATAAAAAAATATTACCATACTTCGGCTTGAAAAAAAACATGGACTTCGATATAATTTGAAATGTTAAAGCAATGAGAAGACATAGTAACTATTGAACGCTTAGATCAGAGAGTAAACCAATTGGTGAAAGGTTTATATGAGTAGGGATAGTGAATTCACCTTTGAGCAAGAGTTAAAACCTCTTCCGTTTCATACGGTTATCATGGTTAATTAAGTGTGTCTATCAAGACGAAGCAAGATGGTAACGCGGCAGTAGTCGTTCTTGCGTCGTCTTTTTTTGTTTTTAGGGAAAGGAAGAACAACATGAAAACAATTGAAGAGCTTTTGCAGGAAGCTACACAAAAAATTCAAGATGTCAAAGATTCATCTTCATTGAATGATTTACGTGTCTTGTATCTAGGTAAAAAAGGACCTGTTCAAGAGTTGATGAAGGGTATGAAAGATTTGTCGAAAGAAGAAAAACCTATCTTTGGACAAAAGGTCAACCAGTTGAAACAAGATCTTTCTAAGATGATTGAAGAAAAGAAAGAACAATTGGCAGCTTTAGAAATGCAAAAAAAGATTGAATCCGAAAAGATCGATATCACTTTGCCAGGGCGTAAACCAGAACTAGGTAATGCACACCCATTAAATTTAGTGCGTCAGGAATTAGAAGATTTATTCATTGGTTTAGGATATCAGGTTATTGAAGGTGACGACATTGTCGATGATGAATATTGTTTTGAGAGAGCCAATATTCCTAAGGATCACCCAGCACGTGATATGCAGGACTCTTTATATATTGATCCAAATCGTCTATTAAGAACACATACAACAGCGATTCAGATGGTTGTGTTAGAAGAAAGTGCACCAAATCTTCCAATTAAGGTTGTATGTCCAGGTAAGGTATACCGTCGTGATGATGATGATGCGACTCACTCTCACCAGTTCATGCAGATGGAAGGATTGGTTATTGGTGAAAAGGTCACTTTAGCGGACTTAAAAGGAACTTTGGAATTCATGGCAAAAAAATTATTTGGTCAAGACCGTCAGATTCGTTTTAGACCAAGTTATTTCCCATTTACAGAACCAAGTGTAGAAGTCGATGTTTCTTGTCACATTTGTAACGGAAAAGGATGTCCAACATGTAAAGGTACTGGATGGATTGAAATTCTAGGTGCTGGAGAAGTGCATCCAAACGTATTAAAGATGGCTGGTTATGATCCAGAAAAATGTAGTGGTTTTGCGTTCGGTGTAGGTATTGAGCGTGTTGCGATGTTGAAGTATGGCATTGATGATATTCGTCATTTCTATACAAATGATAAACGTTTCAATTCTACATTCAAACGTTATGAGTAGGAGGATTTAAGTATGCGTATTTCAAGAAAATGGTTTAATCAATTTATGGATGTACAAGATCTTTCTATTGAAGAAATGGCCAAACGCATTACCGATGCGGGTTTTGAAGTAGAAGGTATTGAACATTTATCGCAAGGAACAAACTTAGTGATTGGTCACGTTGAAACTTGTACAGAACATCCAGATAGTGATCACTTGCACTGTACAACTGTCAATGTAGGAAATGAAGTTGTCAATATTGTGTGTGGTGCACCCAATGTGGCTGCAGGACAAAATGTAATTGTTGCACTACCAGGTGCTGTTTTACCTGGTGGAGAAATCAAGAATGGTGTGATTCGTGGAGTTGAAAGTAATGGTATGATTTGTTCATTGCTTGAACTAGGGGTAGATCCAGCTAGTTTAGATGATGATCAAAAGAGTGGTATTGAAGTATTACCTGCGGATGCGCCTGTAGGAAATACAGATCCACTTGGCTATTTAGGTTTAGATGATGAAGTGTTAGATATAGGTTTAACACCAAATCGTAATGATTGTTTAGCTGCATTTAATATGGCAAAAGAAGCGGGTGCCATCTTAAATCGTGAAGTTAAACTTCCAAAATATGAAGGTGCTAGTGATGTAGGTACACCTAGTAACTTGCATGTTGAAAGTACAACATCAAAATGTCCATTATTCTATGGAAAAGTGATTAACCACTTAACTATCAAAGAAAGTCCAAAATGGATGAAAGAATTATTGGCAGCTAGTGGTGTAAAATCAATCAATAATATTGTCGATATTTCAAATATCGTTATGTTAGAAACAGGGCAGCCAATGCACTTTTATGATGCGAAATCATTGCCAAGTCAAAGTATTGTCGTAGCCGATGGCTTTGATGAAGAATATACAGCCTTAGATGGTGTGACTTATAAATTACAACCAGAAGATATCGTAATCACAAATCAAGGTAAACCAATCGGTATTGCCGGTGTTATGGGTGGAGATGATTCTAAGATTTTAGATACAACGGATTCAATTATTATTGAATGTGCTATTTTTGATCATGTTGCGATTCGTAATACAGCACGCCGTTTAAATCTTTCTACAGAAGCAAGTGTTCGCTACCAAAAGGGAATTGAGCCATTAGCTAGTAAAAAAGCATTGGATCGTGCCGTTCAATTGTTGATTGAATATGCGGATGCGACAGGTATTGAAGAAACAGTTCAATATGGACAAGTTCCTTATGAACCAAAATCAATTTCTTGTACTTTAGAAGCTATTAATAATCGTTTAGGTACTGACTTTAACTTAGATGAAGTTGTCGATGTATTTGCACGTTTAGACTTTGAACCTGAAGTAACTAATGATTTGATTACTTGCCACATTCCAAGTTCAAGAACCGATATGGAAGGTATGGCCGATCTAAGCGAAGAGGTTATTCGTATGTTAGGTTATGATCGTTTGCCTAGTACGCTTCCAGTTATGCCTATGACAGAAGGTAAATTAACGTATAAACAACAATTGACTCGTCAGGTACGTCAATTCTTATGTGCTCAAGGCTTACAAGATTGTTTAACATATACTTTGGTTAGTACAGAAAAGAAAGACAATGCGATTTTTAATAATGATGAAGCAATCGAACTAGCTAGTCCTATGAGTGAAGAGCGTCGCTATATTCGTACAAGTATTTTGCCAAGCTTATTAGATGTTGTTTCTTATAACCGTGCTCGTAATATCAAAGATATGAATGTCTTTGAATTGAGTGATGTAGCTGGTGTAAGTGGAGCTAAAATGCATTTAGCCATTGCCATGAGTGGAAATTTACAACAAACTCGTTGGACAAGTGATGTAACACCAAGCGATTTCTACACATTAAAAGGTTTAGTAGAAGCTTTCTTTGAACAAATTGGTATTGCAGCTCAAAGAATTTCATTTGTAGAAAATGATATGGATACAACACACTTCCACCCATATCGTAGTGCTAAGATCATGTTAGGAAAAGATTGTGTTGGATTATTAGGTGATATTCATCCTCAATATGGTAAGAATATTGTGATGGCTGAACTTGATTTTGATGCGTTGATCGATGTGAAGAAATCAAAAATCAAATTCACTCCAGTTTCAAAATATCCAAGTGTATCTCGTGACTTGGCATTCGTTTTAGATCGTACAATGCCGGTACAAAAGGTAGTGGACACAATCAATAAACAGGGTCGTTTAAATAAAGAAATGATCATTCGTGATGTAGAAGTATTTGATGTTTATGAAGGTGAACACGTAAGTAAAGATGAAAAATCAGTTGCGTTATCGATCACATTCCAGTCGGATTCTCATACATTAAAAGATGAAGAAATCAACCAAGTGTTTGAAGCTATCCTTGAACATATTCAAAAAGATTGCAATGCAACACTTCGTAGTTAAGAGATGTTTTTGACATCTCTTTTCTTTTGTTTATGAAATCTTGTAAAGGGCTTACAAAAAGATTAAAATAAGACATATAAGGAGATTTTTCTATGCAAAAATATATTTTAGCAATCGACCACGGAACAACAAGTACGCGTGCTGTTTTATTTGATAAGGCAGCCAATGTGGTTGAGATTGCCCAAAAAGAAACGACAATATCCTACCCACATCCAGGTTGGGTAGAACAAGATGCCAATGAGATTTGGTTGGCGTGTTTGGCCGTGATGAGTGAGGTCATCTTAAAAAGTAAGATCAGTCCAGAACAAGTGGCTGCGATTGGAATAAGTAATCAGCGTGAAACTAGTGTTTTATGGGATGCATCAACAGGGCTTCCTGTAAGTCCTGCCATTGTATGGCAGTCTAAACAGACAAAGAGTATTTGCGATAGTTGGAAGGAAAAAGGGTATGAAGATGTTGTGAAGACGAAAACGGGCCTTCGTATTGATCCTTATTTTTCTGCAAGTAAGATTCGTTTTATTTTTGATCAAAATCCAGATGTCTATGAAAAGGCAAAAAAAGGCGAAGTGTTATTTGGAACGATGGATAGCTGGATCGTATGGAAGTTATCAGGTTCCTTAACGCATATTACGGATGTATCGAATGCGAGTCGTACTCTATTATTTAATATTCATACATTATCTTGGGATGAAGAATTATTAGAAATGTTTGATATTCCTAGACAAATCTTACCGGAAGTCAAACCGACATCCTATGCATATTGTAAGACAGCTTCGTATCATTTTTTTGGTAAAGAAGTACCAATTTGTTCCGTTGTAGGCGATCAGCAGGCGGCTTTATTTGGTCAAGGCTGCTTTAGTGCGGGCGGCATTAAGAATACATATGGAACAGGTGGTTTCATGTTGATGAATACGGGCGATAAAATCGTCGAATCCAAGAATGGTTTATTGTCGACGGTCGCTTGGCAAATTGGTAATCAAGTCAATTATGCATTAGAAGGAAGTATTTTTGTTTCAGGTAGTTTAATGAAGTGGCTTCGTGATCAGTTGCAGTTATTTGAAAATACGAAAGATACGCAGGGCATGGCAGAAAGTGTTGAAAATACAAATGGTGTCTATATTGTACCGGCCTTTGTAGGTTTGGGGGCTCCATATTGGGATGATGCTTGTCAGGCAACTATTGTTGGTTTAACTTTTGGAGCCAATAAAAATCATATTGTTCGCGCAGCCTTGGAATCTATGGCCTATCAGTCAAAAGATGTATTAGAGGCAATGAAGCAAGACAGTCAAATTGAGATTTCATCGATGAAGGTGGATGGTGGAGCTGCTGCCAATAATTTCTTGTTGCAGTTCCAGAGTGATCTACTTCAAATGCCTGTTCAACGTTTTAAGACCAATGAATTAACGGCTTTAGGTGCAGCTTATTTGGCAGGACTTTCTTGTGGGTATTGGACACAAGATGAGCTTGGGGTAGATCTTCAAAAAGAGTTTGTGCCAGAAAAGAGCAAAGAAGAAATGGATAGCTTGTATTCAAACTGGAAAAAGGCGGTAAAAACTTGCCAGAGTTATAAATAAAAGTTAGAATATTGGCATGGAAATTTATACAAAAGAAGATTTTAAACAAATATTTATCGACTTGGGCATTGAAAAAGGGAGTAAAATTTTATTAGAAGCAGATTTATCTCGTTATAGTGGCTTGGTGGGTAACTATCAAATGTTGATAGAAACACTGCAAGAATTAATTGGAGATACAGGTTTATTGTGCATGCCTTGTTTCTCATATTCTTGTCTGGATCCTGCTTGTACAGATACGATATATCCTTTTGAAAAATGGAAAGAAGTGCGTGAAAACTTGCCTGGCTACCATGTGATGTACACGCCTAGTGAAATCTATCAAGAGTGCACAAATTTGTTTTTGCACTATAAAGATGTATATCGTTCAAATCATCCTGTATATAGTTTTGCGTATTGGGGATGTTTTGATGAACAGGTTTTAAAGGTGGATGTCAATGATGCTCTAAGTTTTAAGGGAAGTCTTTCTTTCTTGCATGAAAAAAAAGCCTGCAACCTTCTAATTGGTGTATCACCAGAAAAGAGTTTGATGGTGCGGGCACTTTCAAATGAGTATCAACTGGGTAAGACTGTTGTACAAAGAGCTTTTCTTCATTCGAAGCGTCAATTGACAAAGTCGTTTCTTGTTCAAATTATAGATGATGAACTATCTAGTGATTTACTGGATGGTTTGACGGTTCTACAAAGTGATTCGAGTCTAGATGATATCTTTGTACTTAGAAAAGGGGAATAAAGAATTCGCAGATCTTTTCTAAGATGGCTTGGTCTTCTTTTGAGAAGTTATTGAATTCAAAAGAATCAATATCTAAGATGGCAACGAGTTTGTCATCTTTTTTTATAGGAATACAGATTTCAGAATTGGAAGCACAATCACAGGCAATGTGACCTGAAAATTTATGTACATCTTCAATTCTTTGTGTTTCTTGTGTTTTAGCACAAGTACCTACAACACCTTTTCCATATGGTATGCGTGTACAGGCAACTTTTCCTTGGAAAGGTCCTAGAGTACATTCGTTGTTTGTTTCATCACAAATATAGAAGCCTAGCCAATTGATGTTTTCCATTTCATGATAGAGTAGAGCTATTAAATTTGAAATATTTGCGATGTTTGGCAGTGTATCATCGATTAAATAACTGCATTGTTCAATTAAAATTTCATTCATTTTTATCACCGTACTTATTTTACCAAAAAATGTATAAAATTAGTGACTTTTGTCATTGAAAAAAAGCTTTTTTTTAAGTAGTATATAAGTGTAAATAAAGCTTTTATTTAAAGGCTTTGGGAATTTGGGATTGATACTAATACTTCTGCAAGAATAACAGACAGTAAAATTGATAGCGCGAATCATTTTTAGTGTCAAAACAAATTTTGACGGAGAGAAGATTCTAGTAAGCTTGACGGGGCTGAATGAATCTTCTTTTCTTTTTTTTAAAAAATTTAAAAAAGGGGTTTACAAGATGAAAAGTATTTGGTAATATAGATGAGCACTGCTGAGGTGCAGATGATCTTTGAAAACTGAACAGGAAATAAAAATACAAACTAAAACGTCAATTTCGAAACAAACAATTGTAAAGAAAGATGTCAGAGACATCTAAGAGCTAAATCAAATGGAGAGTTTGATCCTGGCTCAGGATGAACGCTGGCGGCA